>Ga0123355_10014362_pt1 | contig 12381 bp, 10 predicted proteins | sample TergutEmb28metaG_3_FD_89872 | JGI IMG/M metagenome (GOLD analysis project Ga0123355, IMG submission 89872) | Embiratermes neotenicus P1 segment gut microbial communities from Petit-Saut dam, French Guiana - Emb289 P1 | ecosystem: Host-associated > Arthropoda: Insects > Digestive system > Gut ...
AGTACATGCTGACGCCCCTCTTGCTCCTGTTTCAACTGAGCGTAAAGCCGATTCAGAATATTCCATCAGCTCTGCCAATTCTTTAATGCTCATGTTGTGAGAAATACGCAGTTTGTTAACATTTCTGCCTATCATTACATTTAATTCGTTGTCATTTCTCATGCTTAGCTCCTTATATTCTTAACTCCTTACATGTTCATTTTTTAGAAGCTGCACCTATGTTCCTAGCGTGCCGGCCTTTTCACTTTGAATCCTTTCAGCCTTGAGCCTGCTGTTTGTTGCTAATGTTAATATTAGTGTCTAAATTTTTCTTGCATTTTTGAGAAAGGGTTTTGAAAGGTTATGCGTTTTGGGGGATCACATAACCGTTTCGTTTAATGCCGTGTGCTAGTTACCTTACCGTATTGCTGTATACCGTGCTTAAAAACCAATAAATACTTTACTACTCCCACTCATTACGCAGCAGGCTCAAGACGAAAAGATATTAATAGGAAGAACAAAAAAGTGTGGATGGCAACGACCGTATCCACGTCGCTATCATCCACACACAGAAGTTAAGCTTACATCCATCCACAAAGCATAGCAATACAGCAAATTTACCATAGACATTTTTAAGGCAGACAATAAAGTATCTACCAAATATCTATTGAAAAACAGGTAAACTTGTAGTAAACTAGCCTTGTGCATTGGCAAGCTAAACTTGTGTCTATGGATGATTGGTTGTCATCTATAGACTCCGCCTTTCTTCTTGCAGGAGGAATTGCGGACTTTGCACTAAAGTTTTAAACTTTGATACTTTTTTAAATTTCCCTTCAAAAATCAGTTAATCAGCTACTTCGACTATATCCTACCATCTTCTACAGGATTTTTCAAGAGTTTTTTTCACTATATTTTTGCACTTAATAATTTGTAACTTTTGTATAGATACCCATTCGTCTGCCGCCGATAGTTGCGAAGCCTGAACGAGTTCCTAATACTGCTCTGTCTGCTGAACTATTACGTCGGATTAAAGCAGCACCACTATCGCCACCTATGCTAGTCCTATCCGGGTAAATTCCTATCTTATCACCAAAATACCAGGGATCACCTGTAAATCGTGCAGAGGCGTTTGTTGTCCATACCCAAGATGTTTGAGGGCCACTTCTGCCCCTAAGAGACATCACATTATCATCAAAATTGGCTGTAGCCCTGAAGTTAGTGATTGAACCTCCGGCTCCGGGTACCACTGTACTGATAGTTATATTTTGTGCTGTGTTAACGAGCGCAACATCTCTGCGCTGGTCAAAAAAAACTGTACCACTAACCGTTCCAATTTGAAAAAGCGAAAGATATGTGGTCACAGGGCGATGGGCTGCAACTGCGGCTGTTCTATGGAGAGAAGTTGCAAATCTTATTCCTTGGCTATTAATAGGATGGCCTATAGTAAAGCCAATAGCCCCACCTAAGAAGTGAACATCCATCATTTGCCCCATAGAGAATGTTGCATTATATGGGACAATTTCTTGCATAAAATCTATATACTCTATAGATTCCCAATGTTCAGGTTTCGTTGTTGTTTCACGTTCATATCCTGTATCTGGACAAGTATAAATAAATAGATATTGGCGTTCAAGGTATGCTTCACTTATATTAGCAAGCTCTTCTGGTATACCGGTGTAGAACAAGATAAAATCAATACATTCTTGAGTGAGTGTACCCTCTACACCAATAACAAAATATTCTCTGGTTCCTTCTGGTGGAACTATAAGATTAACACTTGGAATAATATCAAGTTCACCATCAAAATCAAAAGGAACGATAAAATTTCCACTAATAAGCTCTAATAGACGCTCATGTTGCATTTCTACGTCAAGAAGTTTATCGTAAACAAGCTTATCCATAAGGTACGGGATTGCAGAAGAATTTGGGGAATTTTCTTGCATATATTTAAGCGTTTGTTCCCAACGTCCTCCCCAGGGTGCTTCATATCTATGCCCTGTATCTGGACAGTTGTATGAAAATAATCCTTGGCGTCCACCTTGGCGGTCAAGATATGCTTCACTTATATTAGCAAGCTCTCCTGGTATACCGGTATAAAACAAGATAAAATCAATACATTCTTGAGTGAGTGTACCCTCTACACCAATAACAAAATACTCCCTAGTTCCTTCTGGTGGAATTACTAGATTAATTCTTGGAACTCTATCAAGTTCACCGCCAAAATCAAAAGGAACAATAAAATTTCCACGAAGAAGCTCTAATAAACGTTCATGTTGCGTTTCTATACAATTTTCTTTATGGCTGGTATCTTCCTCCACAATATAATCTGAGCCACCGGAAGCAGTAAGAGATATTGCCAAACTGAATGTTAATACAAGTAAAACAGGTACTGCAATAAACCATTTGCGCATAATATACCCTCCTTAGATAATTTAAAAAGATCCATTCTACAATTTTACCCCCATAATGCTTGCCTCAACTATATCATTTTTAACATATGGCTTTAGGCATATGCAATTTTGGCGGACATTTTTAATAAACCCTCATCAGCCCCACCTATCTTTCCTTGTTCTAAAAGTTCATAAAACAATTGAATTGTATGTGTCAATAACGCTTGCATTATATAGACTTCTTTTTGTGTTGTCAAGTTGTTTTTTAAATAAAAAGTATGGGGTAAAAAATGCAATTTATTACCCAAAACAATTGTAATAAGCATATTGGGATTTAACCAATTCCCCAATCCGGAAAAGTTTTATCACGAATTCAAAGGAAAAAATCGAAAGATCTCAAAGTAATTATTTTTTTCATTTACGCCACACCCCGATTAAGTCATTAACAAACTCCTGCTCCATATCTGATTCGAGATGTACCATTACAGCCCCGATTATGCTTTCCCCATCCCAAATTGGTGTAATAACAGCAAAAGCTAAAGGGATTGCAGGTGCGGGTGTGAGTGCTGACATAGTATCACCGTAGTGTAATGCCCTTGTAATTGAGGGCAGAATAAGCCAATCGCCATAATAATAAGGGGTGTGTGTTCGCAAAATAACACGCCCATCTTGGTCAACTATAGTAATCGTCGATGCTAAAGTTGCATAGTCTGCTAAATAGTCTATCAGTGGCTCTCTATCTCTATGCCCTGCGTTCCGGCCATTTACGATTGCAACAAGTTCGCTGCTTTCAGCTACATATATAGTTACTTCTCGCAAAAGAGAATCCATTGTTTGAATATACTCATGTAAAGCATATGTAAAATCTTCATTATCATAATGGTTTGCAGGAGGAGATTCAGGTTCTCCCAAGTCTATCAGAATCCATCCTGTCAAATCCAAAGTGATTTTGTAGATATATTGTGTGTTTTCGGGCAGTATGTGCATTTCATAATCGAATATGCCGGTGCGGTAGATGGGGAGGTAAAGCGGGTTATAGTGGGCTATAATCCTATTTTCTGCATCAATCAACATAAGGCCGTCGGCAACACTTATAAGCCTACCTAGGTCAATATCAAGCAAAACAACCGCACTATATCCGTTAAAGTCGAGGATATGTTTAGAAACAGTCACAGATACATCAGCCACAATATTAACATATGGCGCGCTAAATACAGCATTACCGCCGGATTCCTCTGCCGCTATCCACCATGGGCGTTCATATGCAACCCAAAAGTCGGGTCTTGGCCATTGGATGATAGCACTATCATAGGAACGCCCATCCGTAAAGCTGATATGCGCCATCTCTATAAAGTGGTGCTCATCCCTTGTTTCAATGAGAACAGATGCTATGTGTTCGCTTGGTGTATCTAACAAACGTGATGACAAAGTCTCTATAATGTGGACAATATCATCCAACTGCTGATTTATCTGATATGCGGTCATCAAAAAAACCTCTCTCGGCTCATCATCATAACCCTCTGTTTTAACAGCAGGATTGCCGCCTGCCTCAATGCCGAAATACAACAAATCGTAGCTGTCGCAAGCTGTTAAAAGCAAAATGCCCAACAGCACGATATAGAGCCTGATTAGTTTTTTCTTCATAATCTCAACCTCAAAATTTATTTTGCCTTCATCCTCAATTAATCATCAATTTCAACAAGTTTACCGTAAACTTGACCGGACTCCAGTCCTTCATAAAAATAATCCAACAATTCTGAAACCGTAACTAACTGAAAACCTTCGGCAACCAATCGGGGGATAACTTTTTCCATTGCCGCCGCAGTGGTAGTATGGATATCATGGAGCAAAATAATAGCTCCGTCCTCTACTTCGTTCATTATTACGCTGTAAATTCTATCCGCGTCCCGATACTGCCAGTCTAAGGTATCTATTGTCCAGTTGACCAGAACATATCCCAATTCTTCGGCAATTTGCCTGACTCCGGCACTTGTACGTCCAAATGGTGGGCGCATTATAGGCGGCGAGTAGCCGGTTACGGCTTCAATAGCGGCACTTGCAGACAAAATTTCTTCTACTATAGCCTCATCATTTATATGCGGAAGCCTGGGATGTGACCAACTGTGATTAGCAATTTCATTTCCCAGCTCTGTTGCACGTAAAATAATATCGCGATGCGGTTCTACTCTGTATCCGATTACAAAAAAAGTAGCCCTTCCGCCATTTTCTTCTAATATATCCAATATACGATTTGTGTACCGCCCCGGGCCATCATCAAAAGTTATGGCTATCATGGGCTTTCTTTCTTCGTCTATATAAACCTCTTGGGGCAATTCGTTGTCCGGTTCTTCTATATAGCTTTCTGCTTTGTAATAATCTTCGATTATAGGAGTTTCATATTCTTCAACAAAGGCTTCTTCTATTGGAAATACCTCTTCTACAGGGATTATTGGAAACCAAAGACTATACTGTCCTGTACAGCCGACTAAAAAAACAAAACTGATAATCACTAATAAATTTTTCATAAGAACCCCTTTCCTGCTGAAATTATACATAATGTTTCCGTAAACGTCAAAACTCACATGAAAAATTCATATGAAACTTTTGACGGAACCCTTCCGTATAATTTATAATATGTAATATAGCAATTCCGATTGACATTAACACGTTTACGTGTTGAAGCAAGCAAAAATTGCTATAGCATAAAAACAGCGGAACATGCAAATGCATTAAATAAACGAGGTGGATTTTTTTATGAAAGAATATCGCCCGGAAGATAGAGCACGGAAAGTAGAAGTAGACAAGTTAAGAAGGTTAATAGGGTGATTTACTTAGATCATGCCTCTCGTACTCCGACAGATCCGCAAGTATTAGCAGAGTTTTGCCGAGTGGAGAATGAGTTTTTTGCAAATCCTATGATTTCTCATGCAGCAGGTCGCATGTCCAATGACGAAATTAACCGTGTTACAACAGTTATGGCCAAATTGTTAGGCGCAAGCCCTAATGAAATTATTTTTACTTCCGGAGCTACGGAATCCAACAACTTAGCCATTAAGGGATTAACACGAGCCTATAGACATACAGGTAAGCACATTATAACCACTTGCTTAGAACATTCTTCGGTAAGCAGTCCATTAGCTGTTTTAAAGGATCAAGGCTATGAAGTTGAACTTGTAGATATTTTACCAAATGGTACAGTGGATTTAGATCACTTCAGAGTGCTTTTGCGCCATGATACCGTTTTAGTGTGTGTATCTTGGGTGGATAGCGAGTTGGGAGCTGTTCAACCTATACAAGCTATTAGGGAAGCATTAGAAAAATATCCAAACTGCCGCCTTCATGTAGACGCCTCTCAAGCAGTGGGGAAAATACCTGTCTCTTTTGAACATATAGATACATTAAGTTTTAGCCCGCACAAATTCAACGGAATATGCGGTTGCGGCGTACTCTTGAAGAAGAAAAGTACTCTACTGGATATTCAAATCCATGGTGGGCTTAGTGCTACCGCTTACCGTAGCGGAACTACCGCTTTATCGCTTGCTTCTTCTTCATGCAAGGCATTGGAACTAGCAATAGCCCGGCAAAATGAACGCTTTGAAAAAGTACAAGCACTAAGGCAATATGTTGTACAAGCTTTGACGCAATATCCACAAGTACGCATTAACAGCCCAAAAGATGGAAGTCCATATATTTTAAATTTAAGCGTTAAAGGGATAAAAGGCAGTGACTTTCAGGCTATTTTAGACGAACATGGAGTTTGCATATCGGTTAAATCTGCCTGTTCTGCTGTTGGAACTTTGTCACGGCCTGTGCTTGCTGTCAGCAAAGATAAAAAAAATGCCTTGAATTCTTGGCGTATAGGATTTAGCCATATTACGGAATTTGCAGAAGTGGAAGAATTCCTTAAAATTTTTGCAAAAATTATTGAAAGAACATAATTCTATATCAAGGAGCCTGATAGTTTAATGAAGGAATTAACACCGTGTCAACAAATTGAACGCAGTATACACAAAAAATTTCGTAAAACTATTTGGAAACCTTTTGTGGCAGGTGTTCAAAAATATGGACTCATCCAAGAAGGCGATAAAGTAGCTTGCTGTATATCAGGTGGCAAGGATTCTATGTTAATGGCTAAGTTGCTTCAAAATCTGCATCGTATCACTAAAATTCCTTTTGAACTCTCATTTGTAGTAATGGATCCGGGATATAATGAAATAAATCGGCAAAGGGTAATTGACAACGCCTCTTTGCTGGAAATCCCCATTACAATATTTGAATCAGATATATTTGACGTGGTAGCAAAAACAGATCGTTCGCCTTGTTATCTGTGTGCAAAAATGCGCCGCGGATATTTGTATGCTGAGGCTCAGCGGCTTGGTTGCAATAAAATTGCTTTGGGTCATCATTTTAATGATGTGGTAGAGACAGTCATCATGAGTATATTCTACGGCGGAAAATTCCAAACAATGATGCCTAAGTTACCAAGCACAAACTTTCCCGGAATGGAACTAATAAGACCAATGTATCGTGTACACGAAGAACAAATTATTTCTTGGAAAAATTATAATGACCTGGAATTTATCCAATGTGCTTGCCGTTTTGCAGAAAACTGCACCTTATGGGACGATGGTGGCGAAGGCTCAAAAAGGCAAGAAGTAAAAACTCTATTAAAGCGTTTGAAAAAAGATAACCCAAGCATAGAAAAGAATATTTTTAACAGCATTCATGATGTTAATTTGGATACAATTATTGGATATAAACAAAAGGGACAGTTGATTAGTTTTTTAGATTATTATGAGCAGAACGATGGGAATGATCTTTAAAATGTCAAAAGGCAAGTCTATTGTGATAATTATAAGTTTAATAGCCATAACGACTGCTATATTGATGGTGATATTGTTTTTTTACTTATATCAGATATTTAATATGGCGCGTCAACCTGATGTAACATATGCGCTTGCAAATCCCTCAGATTTTGTGGATTTTCCAAGCGTAGATTTTGATCATGACTATTCTATCGCTGTTATGCAAGCAGATACTGATATATCTCATGATATATATTCAGATCAAACTTATACATATAAGCCGGCCCGCATTGTAAATCCTACAACGATAATTCTTCAAGTTAATGAAAACAGCGTAGAAGTAGCTGCTAATAATATTGATGGCTCCAACTATTTTAGGCTTTATGACATTGAATATGCTCTAAGGGCTACAAATAAGCAATTTGATCCTGCCAAAATCGAAACATATCTAACAGGATATACCGTAAATGGCTACAAATATTTTAGTATTCGTGAAATTGCAGAGTTTCTTGACTTTAGAATTGCTTGGATAGGCACAAGAAATACAGTAATTATTGATACAAGCATTAACTATACAATATCTGAATTTGATGAACCAATATTTACAATGGAGCCTTTGCCGGAGTACATTCTGCAAGTGATAAGAGGAAGTTCATTTCATGATAATACACCTTTTTCCTATTGTTTTCTTACATATTTAACCATAACTCATGTAGATTTGTATGGGAGATATCGGCTTGGAAATATGATTGTGGCCGCCGAAATAGGCGAAGAAGTACTGGATATTTTTCGTGAAATTTTTGAATATCGCTTTCCCATTCATAGAATGAGATTGATTGATTTTTATAACGCCGGTGATTATTTATCCATGGCAGACAACAATAGCGTTGCATTTAATTTTCGATATATAGCAGGTACCGGGACATTATCAAGACATGCATTAGGTATGGCTATTGACATAAATCCAATACAAAATCCGTATATTCGCGGAAACACTATTTGGCCGCTTGCCGGTGCGGAGTACTTAGACCGCACAAACATACGGCCGGGAATGATTACAAGGGGTGATGCTGTATATCGGGCTTTTATCAGCCGTGGGTGGATTTGGGGCGGAAATTGGCAATCGCCAAGGGACTATCATCATTTTGAGAGACATCCTTAAATTTACATCTAAAAGGAGAACTTATGCATGAGTAGAACATTAACAAAACCCCGGATTAAAAATATTTTAGAGGGAGCTTGCTTTATGGCAAGTGGTGGCGGTGGTTCATTACCAATCGCATTTAAAATGTTAGAGTCATGCCCCAACACAAGCGTAGAATTGTACAGTGCTAATGAATTATTGCCCAATGACAAGGTTATAGTTGTTGCCGGGCTTGGCGCACCAACAGCCGTTAACGCAAACACATTTGCTGATATTTTAGAGAATACATTTGACTGCTATAAAGCAAATGCAAAAATTTACAACCCGGACCAAAATATCGCAGGGGTAATCTCAGTAGAATATGGCGGGCTAAATACACTTGCTCCTATTTATTTAGCTATGAAAAATTCTAATGTAAAATTGGTTGATGCTGACGGTACCGGTAGAGCAGTACCCGGCTTGGATACAATTTTTTTAAGCTTAAACGGAATTTCTTTATCCCCTCTGGCATTGGCAAGCAGCAATGGAAGCAACGCATTTATAAAAACTCATGACATTACCGACACTCCTTTTTACGAATCGTTAGTGCGTGCCACTGTTAGTAATCCATTTTTTGGCCCGATTATAGGGATTGGTGCTTGGGAAATGGATAAAAATACAGTAATGGAAAAATCGCTTGTTGGTGCCTTAACCAAGGCAGAGTTAATTGGCAAAGTCATTGAAAGGTTTAGAAATGGTGAACTTAAATATGACGGAATTTTTCAGGCAATTGAAAAAGAACTTAGTGGCAAATTAGGATTTCCGGCCAATGAAGGATTTGTTAAAGAATTGGGTCATAATAGTAGATTAACTTATGTGGGCAATTTGAAGTCTTATAGTGGATTTGATGCTACACGTTATGATATCTGCTGTGGCAACACATCACAGCCAACACATTCCATACTAAACTTTAATGAAAGCCTTGTTATAATTGACCTAGCTACCAACACTGCAATTTCTACAGCCCCGGATATCATTTGTATATTTGATGATAATGAAAAAGTGCCACTTACAAATGATGTCATTGAAAAAAATAAGGAAAAGTATTTAAATACCCCTGTAAGTATTGGTATAATACGAGTATCCGAAAAATGGAATCAATTTAACGCTGATGAAATAAACAAAATATGGAGTCCGTATTTTGATAAACTGGATTATAAAGATGGATGTGTTTTTTATCCATTCTGAAATAATCTTATCGAGGAAGCTACGTTGCCACAGGTGACAACCTGTCCGCTAACCTCATCAGAAAGGATAATAAAAGTTATGAAATTTTCTCAAATGCAATACAAAAGGCCGGAGTTTGCGGAAACAAACGCAAAATACAAAGAGCTGCTTGAAAACTTTAAAGCCGCCAAAACTGCCGATGAATGCTTTGCGGCATACAAAGAGATAAACGACTTTAATGTAATTGTGGAGTCGATGTTTACAATTGCGTATATCAGAAAAACTCTTGATACAAGAGATGAGTTTTACGCCGCCGAGATTGAATACATTGATGAAGTTGAACCGGAATTAGAAGAAGTATTGCAGGAAATAGTAAAAGCCTTGCTTGAATCGCCATTCCGTGAAGATATGGAAGCCAAATGGGGCAAGCTAATGTTTACCAACCTTGAAATTGACCTCAAAACTTTTTCTCCGGAAATCATTGAAGATTTGCAGGAAGAAAACAGGCTGTGTTCAGAGTATAGCGATCTAATGGCTTCGGCTATGATAGAGTTTGACGGAAAACAACTTAACCTATCAGAAATAGATGCTTATTTTCAAAACACTAACAGCGAAGTTCGTAAAGTCGCCGCAACTCTTTATTCTAACTGGTTTATGGAGCGCAACGAGCAGTTTGACAACCTCTTTGATGCTCTTGTAAAAGTTAGAACACACATAGCAAAGAAACTTGGCTACAAAAGCTTTACAGAGCTTGGCTACTATCGTATGCAAAGAAATTGTTATGACGAAAATACGATTGCACAGTTTCGTGAAAGAATACTTGAACATTTTGTGCCTGTTGTAACACGACTTAAATCCATGCAAGCCGACCGCATTGGTACCGAATCCATAAGCATAATCGACAATGATTTTTGCTATTCGGATGGAAACCCTACACCAAAGGGTACGCCGGATGAAATTTTTGAACATGGTAAGCAAATGTATAAAGAGCTTTCTAAGGAAACATCCGAATTTTTTAACTTTATGCTGGAAAACGAACTGTTTGATGTGCTTTCAAGACCGGGCAAAGAGGTTGGTGGTTATCAAAGTATGATTTCCATGCACAAAGCACCATTTATTTTTGCCAACTTTAATGGTACCTCCGGCGATATAGATGTTCTAACCCACGAAGCGGGTCATGCCTACGCTGCATATGTAGCAAGGGATATTTACCCTGTTGAATTGCAGTTTGGACAAGAGGATATAGGTGAAATCCATTCTATGTCAATGGAATTTTTTGCATGGCCTTGGATGGAAGGATTTTTTGGTGAGGATACAGAGAAATATTATCACAGCCACTTGTCAACTTCAGTTACGTTTTTACCTTATGGGGTAATGGTTGACGATTTCCAACATCAAATCTACGCCAATCCCAACATGACAGCAAAAGAACGTAACGATCTTTGGTTATCACTTGAAGCAAAGTACCGTCCATGGCTGGATATGGCGGGCATTCCTTTTTGGGCAGAAGGCCGCCGCTGGCAAGCTCAAACACATATATATTGTGATCCATTTTATTACATTGACTATTGTCTTGCCGGAGTAATAGCCCTCGACTTTTGGACAATAAATGAATATGACACTGTGGAAGCGTGGAGTCTATACAATAAACTTGTACACAATGCAGCCACAAAAACATTTGTGGATGTGATAGAAGATAGCTACTTATCAAGTCCATTTGATACAGACAATTTGAGGCGCATTGCAAGGGAAGTATATGGTTGGCTTTTTGAGTGGGAAGATCCTAAGGATCCTAAAAGGCCACTTCCAAGGAGGCTGATGATGCGATGAAAGAGTTACTAAAAGGAACAAGAACTGAAGCTAATTTACGTTCAGCATTTTCAGGAGAATCTAAAGCAAGAAACCGTTATAGCTATTACAGCGAAATTGCAAAAAGCGAAGGTTATGATATAATCGCTAAATTTTTTGAAGATACTGCAAATAACGAAAAAGCACATGCCAAAGCTTGGTACAAGTTATTAAATGGCAATATTTTGCCAAATACGCAGCAAAGTTTAGAGGAAGCCATAAAGGGCGAGTATTTTGAACACACAGAAATGTATCCCCAATTTGCCCAAATAGCAAGAGAAGAAGGCTTTGAAACAATTGCCACTTTATTTGAAGGCATAGCCGAAGTAGAAAAGAAGCACGAGCAACAGTTTCAAAAAGTGCTTGAAAGCTTATCCGAGGGTAAAGAGTTAGAATTCCGTACCCCGGATACAACTTGCTTAAACTGTGGACATGATTTTACAAAAACAGAGAATGTGGACAAATGCCCAATATGCGAGTCCTCATCAGCGTTTTTTATTCAAAAACACCAAGAGTAATAATCAAATGTAAGAGCCTGTTTATAAAACGCAAGTTAGGCGAAAGTTATCCGTCCGGCTTGCGTTTTTTGCAATCGGTCTCACTTTGTCATCGGTTGCGCCCCCTTCACCGACATGAAGCAGTTAGTGCGAAGTGGAGGTGCTATAATTGTGAGCGTAGTGATTCAAGTTGTTTGCGAAGTTCTTCAATCTCTGTATCCTTGCCGGCAATAGCCGTGTCTTTTTCAGCAACCACATCTTGCCAATTTGCACGCTCTCTTTCTGCGCCGCGTTTTTCTCCGCGTTTTTCAGCATAATAAAGAGCCTGTGCTTCATCATGCCTCGCCTTAGAGCGCATACGCTCCAGTTCTCTAAACTCCGGTGATGCCGCCACATGACGATATGCCATTATTGCTTCACTCATGTATGATGCCCCCATTTCTTCAATTTTTATTAGCTCTTCTTCCGTCTCAGCATTAAATAATTTTAACCATAAATCTATATCACTATCC
>Ga0123355_10014363_pt1 | contig 12380 bp, 10 predicted proteins | sample TergutEmb28metaG_3_FD_89872 | JGI IMG/M metagenome (GOLD analysis project Ga0123355, IMG submission 89872) | Embiratermes neotenicus P1 segment gut microbial communities from Petit-Saut dam, French Guiana - Emb289 P1 | ecosystem: Host-associated > Arthropoda: Insects > Digestive system > Gut ...
CAAAGCCTGCGGCAACTGCTACTTCATAAGCAGATAAGCCTGTGGTGCCGGTTGCACCGATAGTACCTGTTGCGCCTGTAGCCCCTGTTGAGCCTACTAAACTGACTAACCATGCGGTTTCATTTCCTTCAAAGCCTGCGGCAACTGCTACTTCGTAAGCAGATAAGCCGGAAGCTCCTGTTGTACCTGTAGCTCCAATGGCTCCTGCAAGACCTGTATCGCCGACAAGACCTCTGTCACCTTGCGGACCTTGAAGTCCTTGAGGACCGGGGCAACCTTGAGGACCTATCGGACCTTGCGGGCCTATTTTTCCTTCCGGGCCTTCCGGACCTACTTCACCTTCAATACCGGCGGGGCCAATAAGTCCGGCAGGGCCTTGCGGGCCGGCAGGGCCTTGTGGGCCGGCAGAGCCTTTATCACCTTTTGAACCAACAGGACCACGTATACCCGGAGGACCGGCTACACCGGGATTACCTTTTATACCTTGAGGGCCTTGACATCCGGGATCACCCTGGGGGCCAATGTCACCACGCACACCTTGAGGGCCTGCTGTGCCCATTAGTCCCATTGAACCTCTTGGGCCAACCGGACCGGGGCAACCTTGATCACCTTTAGGCCCTTGGTCGCCGGTATCACCTTTAGGGCCACGTAAACCGGGAAACCCTTGTAGACCCATATCGCCTTTAGGACCGGGTACACCCATATCACCTTTAGGACCGGGGCAGCCTTTAGGACCCTGTGGACCTTGAGGGCCTACCGAACCTACAGGGCCTTGAGGACCCGGGTCTCCCTGTATTACTGATGGTGGGCAATCCGGGCAATCTGTATATCCGACTACTGTGCTTGCTGTTAAACTATTTGTATAATCATTACACATGTTATTTTTTTCTCCTATCATTTGGACTTAATTATTCTGGTTGTCCTAATAATATAATACTCTGTACAAGTTAAAAGGTTCCTGAAAAAATTATGCTCCCCTGCTTATTTCTTGGGGAGCATGTCAAAATTTTATATTTTACCAAAAACGACGCCTTACTTGTCGTAATGGCCTTGGCCTAACAGGAGCAATGTTACAACTGCAATTACCGCTGCAACCACAGTCACAACCACAATAATTAGGCTGATGTGAAGAAAAATTGTTGTGCCTTACAACATTACGTTCTTTAACAACATCATAATGATTAATGTTATATTCGTGTACTACATCATATTCATTAACAATATCGCGATTATGCCTTACTAAATGCTGATGTCTAATAACTTGCCGGTCTCCGCCACAATCAAATTCTTGTCTGATTGGAGGAGGGGCATGGCTTACACCACAGCTTTCCCGGTGCATATCAAATGATGCGTCACAATCATCTTGTGGAATATTCCATTCATGATCAAAATGCATATATTTTTCCCCTTTCTACTAGTGTCTACTACTAATGATATTCCGGACAAGATTAAATGTGACAAGTCTCACGTTTTTTATGTGAATTCATATAATGAAACAATCATAATCAATGGATTACGAGGAGGCTTTTCATGGTAACTATAAGTTTATGCATGATTGTAAAAAACGAAGAAGCTGTGTTGGCACGATGCTTGGATAGCATAAAAGATGTGATAGATGAAATAATTATCGTTGATACAGGCTCTACAGATGAAACTAAAAACATTGCAAGCAGATACACTAATTTGGTATTTGATTTTGAATGGATAAATGATTTTTCAGCAGCACGAAATGAAGCATTTTCTAAAGCAACTATGGATTATCAGATGTGGCTGGATGCAGACGATGTTTTTCCCGAAATTTCAGCAAAACAATTGCTTGAACTTAAAAGTATCCTTGATCCATCCACAGATGTAGTAACCATGAAATATGTCACACACTTTGATGCTGACGGAAACCCAATTCTCGTTTCTACCAGAGAACGTCTAACTAAAAGAGAAAAGAATTTTATTTGGCAAGATCCAATACATGAATTTATTCAAATGGTCGGTAAAATTGTACGCACTGATATTGAAGTACATCACAAACGTGAAAAAAAAGAAGAGCGTTCATATCGGAATTTAAATATATATGAACATATGGAAAGTGAAATCAAAAAAAACGGCGGCTCTTTTACTCCCAGACAACTATATTACTTTGCACGAGAATTAAAAGACCATGCCAATTGGCTAAAATCGTCATATTATTTTGAAAAATTTATAAACTCGGGGGCCGGATGGGTAGAGGATATAATAGCTGCTTGTTTTAACTTGTCTATTTGCTATAGGCAATTAGGCAGCGAACATAAAATTGTCCCCCTTCTCCTAAAAAGTTTTGAATATGATGCTCCTCGTGCAGAAATATGCTGCGAAATAGGATATTTCTATAAAAGGGCACATAAATATGACGTAGCATTAAAGTGGTTCCAAATTGCAGCAAATTTGGACGCTAGTGATTCTACAGGATTTATTTTGCAAGATTACCATGGATATATCCCAAATATTGAAAGCTGTGTTTGTTGTAGCCTTTTAAAAGATTTTGAACGCGCAAGACAGTTTAATGAGCGTGCAGCCTCATATAAAAACACTCCTGCTATAGATCATAATCGAGAATTTTTGTATACTGTATAGCTACTGCTCCATTTTAACAAAAATCCTGCAAAAAATTTGAAACTTTATTTCATTCCATTGCCTAACAGCCTATTCTAAAATTTGGATTAGTTTTTTTAAGCAAAAGGACTAATTTTTTCTTATAAAATTACCGATAAATTGAGTATAAGGAAATTTTATGTGGAAGAATTGCATAAATACCATTTTTAGTATAATATTGAGGTAAATTTAAATGGGACAACATAAGTTTAAATATACCTTATAAAGAGAGGCGTGAAAAACCGTGTTAACCAATGCATATTATTACAATGCATACAGACCTTACATAGTAGGTGTCAGAAACAGAAATGACATTACTGTAAAGCGGTCTCGTATAGCAGAAACAACACCAAAAGATAAGCTGGATCAGGGCATGATGATTGTTCTAAACAAAGCTATGAAGAATGAAATTGTCCGTTATGCGCAAAATGTATCCGGTGGCGTAACTAATTTCAAATCATCTGTGCGGACGTTGTTAAAAGATATGGGTAATTTTACAGTTAACGCTATGTATGATGGATATGAGTCTGCAACAAGAATGATAGAAAAAGACATTGTTGCTGTTACAGAAGCTTACAACAAAAGTACAGCTTTTTTAGCTGAACAACAGCAAAGTGGAGAGTTGCGCTCATTCTCAAATATATTAAGAGATAGAGCTTTGCAAGGTCAAGATCGATTAGGAATGCTGGGAGTTAGCATTGAAGAAAATACAATGCGGTTTGACTCTGAGGTTTTTAGAAGCATGTCCCATATAGAGCTTCATGGTGCTATAGGTGCTAATATGCCGGTGTTTCATAGCTTGCATAAAAGTACAACAGCAGTATTAACAACACCTTTATCTTCCCATATGCATTTTAAAGGCTTAAACTATCACTATAACTATCAATTAGGTAAAATGGTAGAGGATGGATTTGGTATCATAGAATCCGGTATGATAGTAGATCGAATAGTATAGCCATACTGATTTTTGCTTGGTCTAAGACCCGTTTGGAGGGATGCTATGGAAACTGTGTTCACCATTATTTTTGGAGTAGGAGTGGGATATTCAGCTTTAGCTTTCATTTTAGGTGAGGCACTAGGTTCCGGAGATTATGGTGGGGGTGGTGCACTACCAATCCAGCCTTCTGTAATTGCTGCTTTTGTTACTGTTTTTGGCGGTACAGGGCTTATATTAGCGCGCTTTATGCCACCACTCACCGCAATCCCTTTAGCGGGACTTCTTGGTGCGGCGATAGCCTTCGGGTTTTATCGCCTTATTGTATTGCCTTTAACTAAAGCCCAAAATACTACTGCAATAGAAGTTCAAAGCCTTATAGGTCATATGGCCAAAGTAGCAGAAAAAATTCCACAAGGTCAGTACGGAAAAATAACTTATAAAGTAAATGACAGCACTTACCATGCTCCGGCAAAGTCTGAAGATGGTAATGAAATAGCTAGATATACATCAGTAGAAATTGTATATATTGAGAAGAATACTTATTATGTGCGTCCAATTTAGGATATATAGATTACGATTTAACAAGGAGGAAATTTATGGATCAACTTTTAGCTTCACCTTTTAACATTGTTATAATCATTTTAGGAGCATTATTTTTATTAGTGCTGGGGATAGTAACATTATGGAAAAAAGTCCCTCAAGACAAAGCTATGGTAGTAACAGGTCTAAAAAAGAGAGTAATATCAGGCAGCGGCGGTTTTGTAGTTCCTATTTTTGAGCGGACAGATCGTATTTCATTAGAAAATAAAAAGATTGAAGTGCGTATCTCCGGTGCTCTTACAGAACAGGGAGTTGGTATAAACGCAGACGGTGTTGCTGTTATTAAAGTAAAAAGTGATAAAGAATCTATTTTAGCTGCTGTAGAGCAATTTAATACGGGCAATGAAGCAAAGACTATTGAAGTAATTGCCGGTATTACTAAGGATGTTTTGGAAGGTAAACTACGTGAAATTATCTCCAAAATGACAGTTGAAGAAATTTACAAAGATCGAGAAAAATTTGCTTCACAGGTTCAAGAAGTGGCCGCACTTGATTTGGCTGATATGGGTCTTGAAATTAAAGCTTTTACTATCAGAGATATTTCTGATGATAATGGATACTTGCAAGCCTTGGGACGTAAGCGCATCTCAGAGGTAAAAAGAGATGCTATGATAGCCGAAGCTGAAGCGGGTAAAGAAACAAAAATTCGCACTTCTGAAGCTAACCGTCAGGGAGAAAGTGCCCGTTTAGTAGCCGAAACCCAAATTGCTGAGGCTGCAAAAGAGAAAGATCTTAAAGTTCAAGCATATCGTAAAGAACAAGAAGTGGCTAAAGCCGCAGCAGACTTGGCTTATGAAATTGAAGCCAATAAAGTCAAAAAAGAAGTTACAGAAACTCAAATGCAGGTAGAAATCACCAAAATGCATAAAGAAATTGAGCTTGCAGAACAAGAAGCAATCCGTAAAGAAAAAGAACTTGAAGCCACAGTTGTAAAGCAAGCTAATGCAGAAAAATATCGGATAGAAAAAGATGCAGAAGCTCAACGATATCGCGAAGAGCAAGATGCCAGAGCACGCTCAGAAGCTATCCGCCTGGAAGGTACTGCTCGCGCAGATGCTAAACGGCTTGAAGGTATGGCAGAAGTAGATATCATACGCGAAAAAGGTATGGCAGAAGCTGAAGCTATGATGAAAAAAGCCGAGCCTTTAAGCAATATAATGATGCGGCGGTTTCTCAAATGATTATTGAAAAACTCCCGGATATGGCAAAAGCTGTTGCGGAACCTCTTGGCAAAACTGAAAAAATTGTAATAATTGATCAAGGTGGTAAACCGGGAGAGGGAAGCGGGGCGGCTAAAGTTTCCGGCTATGTAACAGATATCATAACAACTTTGCCACAAACTGTAGAGGCATTAACCGGCATAAATATTTGGGATAAAATAAAAAATGCTAAAAAGCAGGATCAAGCTGAAGATTTAGTGAAGTAAAATCCAAAACCTGATAATCATGAAAAAAATTGTTGTAATAGATGGGCAAGGCGGTAAACTGGGACGTCTTGTTATAGAACAGCTAAAAGCTGCATCATTCTCAAGCACTTGTGAAATTATAGCTATAGGCACAAATAGCATAGCTACAGCTACTATGCTAAAAGCAGGAGCAGATAACGGTGCCACCGGAGAAAATCCTGTAATAGTTAATTGTCGAGATGCTGATATCATAGTAGGGCCAATAGGCATTATTGCAACAGATGCTTTGTATGGAGAGGTTACAGCAGCTATGGCAGTGGCTGTAGGGTCATCATCTGCTCATAAAGTGTTGATGCCTGTAAGTCGTTGTAGAATTTCTATAGTGGGTGCATTGCCTGTGCCAACAGCAGAATTAGTGGATATGGCAGTTAAACAAGTGCTTAAAAGACTTGGAGAATAAAATTAATGGCTAAAAAAAGAGTATATAAGTTACAAATTGATCATTTGCGGTACCCGGATAAGGGTATCGCTTTTTTGGATGATGGAGAAGGATCACTTAAAGAAGTACATGTTAAGCATGGACTGCCGGGTCAGTTGGTAGAAGCAGAATGTAGTAACAAAAAAAAGCAATTGGTAGGACGCATATTACAAGTGCTGGAACATGCCCCGGAAGAAACATCCCCTATTTGCCCGGATTTTAGCATATGTGGCGGCTGTTCTTTTCTTAACATTCCTTATGAATATGAACTTGAGCTTAAAAAGAAGATGGTTGCCGAGTTGCTAAAGGACGTTTGGAAAGAAGAAATTCCATCAATAATACCTGCTCCAAATTGCGCCGGTTATCGCAACAAGATGGAGTTTTCTTTTGGTGATTCTGATGCATATGGCTTAGGTGGAAAACTTGCCTTGGGCATACGCAAAAGAAATCGTTACTATGAGGTTGCTGTTCCTGTTGACTGCACTCTGGTTCCAAAAGACTTTAAAACTTTGGCTGTCGCCACATTAGAATATTTTAAACAGACCAATGAGACATTTTATCATCGGATGCGTCATATAGGTAATTTACGGTATTTGATACTGCGCCGAGGAGAATTTACAGGAGAGCTTCTGATCAATTTAGTAACAACTTCCGGATTAGACCAATCTCATGTGGAAAAATGGGCGGCTGAGCTACTTTCCTTGCCTTTAAACAATATGCCGGAAGGTGAAATTGTAGGGATACTTCACACTGTTAGCGATTCCGTTGCCGATGCAGTAGTGCCGGAAAACGTTCGCGTACTTTGGGGACGTGATTATTTCTATGAAAAGATATGTGGTCTTACTTTTCGTATTTCAACTTTTTCATTTTTTCAAACATATTCTGCCGGGGCAGAATTATTGTACGATACCGTAGCCGAATTTGTGGGAAAAGCTGACAAGGTATATGACCTCTATTGTGGCACAGGTACCATTGCGCAAGTTCTTGCGACACATAAAAACGTAATGGCAAAGGAAATTTTAGGGATGGAATTAGTGCCGGAAGCTGTAGAAGCAGCAAAAGAAAATGCCCACATAAACGGCATTACTAACTGCCAATTTATCGCGGGCGATGTGTTAAAACTTTTGACTTCAACACCTAATTCTAATCCTGATGTACTGGTACTCGACCCTCCGCGGGACGGGATACATCCTAAAGCTTTGCATAACTTGATTGATTTAGGTGCTTCCAAAATTGTATATATTTCATGCAAACCTACATCATTGGCACGAGATTTAGCTAGCTTTATGGAAAGCGGATATAAGTTAACTAAAATTCGCCTACATGACATGTTTCCACGTACTCCACATGTAGAAACAGTATGTTTACTAGAGAAAGTCTGTAATTAAATATTATTGATACAAGTTTTGACTTGCTTTAAGCGTAATTTTACCGATTAAAAGTTTCTGTAAGATAAGCAAGCTTTTCCGCTAGTTCACTTTTCAACATATCTGAAGTGTAACGAAAACGCCAATTGCCGGATGGCTCCCCGGGAGTATTCATACGTGCTTCTGTTCCTAACGAGAAAACATCTTGTATAGGCGCAATTGCATAGGCCGCATTAGAAGCCCAAGCCAGGCGTATTAAATCCCAAGCTACATTATCCCCGGAAACATTTAGATAGCGGCGGTAGTAGTCTTTTTCTTCCTCAGACGCAGAATTATTATACCAGCCTATAGTAGTATCATTATCATGGGTTCCTGTATATACTACTGTGTTAGAGCTTTCAAAATTATGAGGAAGGTAAGGGTTTTTACCGTCCGGGCTAAAAGCAAACTGCAAAACTTTCATACCAGGAAATCTCATGGAATCTCGTAGTGCTATAACACTTTCTGTAATTTCTCCCAGATCTTCAGCAATAATGGGCAATTTGCCAAGTTCTTTTAACATTGCAGTAAATATGGATTTTCCGGGTCCTTTTATCCATTTTCCATTAACAGCGGTAGTATTTCCATAAGGCGTAGCCCAATAAGAATCAAAACCTATAAAGTGGTCAATGCGGATGATATCTACCATACCTAAAAGGCCGGATATACGCCTAACCCACCAAGTATAACCTTCCTTTTTATGCGCTGTCCAATCATACAGAGGATTGCCCCACAATTGACCTGTTTCGCTAAAATAATCCGGCGGAACCCCTGCAACAGCCCTGGGATTACCGGTTTTATCCAACTGAAACAGCTCAGGCTCTGCCCATACGTCTGAAGAATCTAAAGCTACAAAAATAGGTACGTCTCCAACTATTTTTATATTCTTCTTATGAGCATAGTTACGCAAAATAGTCCATTGTCGGAAAAATTCATACTGTAAAAAATTATGAAATTCAATCTCTTTTGCTAATAATATTTGATATTCAGTTATTGCTTCTTCAGTATACTTTGCAATATCATCAGGCCAACTACTCCAACAAGCCCCGTAATAGTAATCTTTAATTTGGCCTTCTGTAAGATACTTTTGGTTTGCTTGCCGAAACACATCAAGCGCAGGACTGTTTATTTCATTTTTACGTTCTTCTATAAAATGTCTTTTAATGGATACAAATAAAGTGTAGTTATCAAGCCAACTTTTTTGATCTTCACAAAATTTAGTGTAGGCTTTTATTTGGGTTGGTGTAGCATCAGTTTTAAATCGTTTAAAAGCTACCCGATACAAATTCATCTTATAATCTATTACAGGGCCGTAGTCCACATTTATAGAGTCAAATACTGGGATGCTATCCAAATCTGAAGGAGTGAGATATCCTTCTTTAAGTAGCAGATCCGGGCTTATTAAATAGTGATTGCCCGCAAAGGTAGAAAAGCTTTGGTAGGGCGAATCTCCATATCCGGTAGGCCCTAAAGGCAAAATTTGCCACAAGCTTTGCTTAGCTTTATGCATAAAATCAATAAATTTATAGGCTCCATCACCTAAGTCACCAATGCCATATAAACCGGGAAAAGATGTTGGATGTACCAATATTCCGCTTACTCGCTGCATTATAATCTCCTTATCTAATACTAATCCACTTAGATTAGTATAAACTCCCTCTTGTGTAATTATCCAAATTAACTTTGTTCCTCCCAAAAATAGACCCCTTGCCCTACTAAGGCATTCAGTATAAAATTTCATAAGCGTAATGTCAATAAATTATCATCCAAAAATATCCAAAAGGGGATGTGTATGAGTATATTTCCTAGAAACAAAAAACGCCGCACTCCAAACAGATATAAATTTTCAAAAAGACCCATATCTAAGTTAGTACAAAGTTTGGCGACTGATAGCAAAATATACGGGATTAAACGTAAAGATGAAATAGGGGAACTAGCCCGTACCATATCCTCTATGAGAGAAGATATAGATACTAGCGAAATTAATATCCATGTAATGATGATGGAGCGTGAACGTCAGGAATATTTGATGCGCACCATTGATAATGTGGCCTTTGCACTGCTGGCTATAGCTGTAGAGGATGAAAAACAGTTTGACCATGCTTTACAGGAAGGTCTTACAGAAGTGGCGCAATGCGTAGATGTAGATGGAATTTATGTATGGCGCAATGCAACTGTAGATAATGAATATCAATTTGTGCTAAAAACAAATTGGACAAACAGCATCGAAAAAGAATCACGAACAGAGCCTATGCGTGAATGGTATTCGTATAACGATACCCCCGGTTGGTATAAGCGTTTTTCAGATGGCTTTCCGCTGAATGCGACTCGTTCTCAGCTATCAGCGCAAGAACAAGCTATTTTAGGCCCTCATGCGCAATCTGTATTAATATTGCCTATGCACCTTCAAGATCATTTTTGGGGTATTGTTTTTTTTGAAGATTGTAAGCGTAAACGGGTTTTTACAACAGATGAAATGAGCTTGCTTCAATCTGCAAGTTTTATGATAGTAAGTGCACTACGCCGTAAAAAACAAGCTGCGCGCATTAACGAAGTTAATACTCGAGTAAAACTTATGCTGGACGCAACTCCTATAGGATGTTTTTTGTGGAACAATAAGCTGGAAGCCTTTGATTGTAATCCGGCAACCTTATCTTTATTTAACATAGATGATAGGGAAGAAATGCTTGTGCGCATTAAAAATTTGGCACCTCAATGTCAGGCTAATGGAAAATGCAGCAAACAATTGTTTGGTGAGCATTTAACAAGAGCTTTTGAAGAAGGCAGGGATGACTTTGAATGGATATGCAGCACCTCGGATGGAACACTTTTTCCGGCAGAAGTAAATTTTAGGCGTGTTAGATATGGAGATCAATTTGTTGTGGCAGGCTATATGCGTGATATGAGAGAGCAAAAGCGATTGATTCATGAAATTGAAGAGAGAGGCCAACAATTAGAACATGCATTAGCAGAGGTTCAAGCAGCAAGCCAATCTAAAACCAACTTTTTATCAAATACAAGCCACGAAATGCGTACACCTATGAACGCTATAATAGGCATGGCAATGATAGGAAAAAACGCCGGCAATGTTCCTGCTAAAGATGATGCATTTGAAAAAATTGAGTCAGCATCAAGTCATTTGCTGGGAGTCATTAACGACATTTTGGATATGTCAAAAATAGAAGCCGGTAAATTAGACCTTTATGAAGAGCCTTTTAGTTTAGAAAAGAATTTGCAGACAGTTCTCAATATAATTTTATTTCGGATAGAGGAAAAAGGGCAAAAGTTACATATGGATATAGGTAAAGATGTGCCACCTGTAATTGTAACAGATGCCCAAAGGCTTACTCAGGTACTTACAAATTTACTAAGCAATGCTATAAAATTTACTCCGGACGGAAAAGAAATACGCTTAACCGTTGAAGTTTTAAATCAAGACCAAAAATACTGTAGTCTCAAATTTTCAATAATAGATGAGGGTATAGGTATAAGCGAAGAACAGCAGTCCAGAATCTTTACTCCTTTTGAACAAGCAGAGGCCAGTACTACCCGCGAATTTGGCGGAACAGGCTTGGGCTTAACCATATCTAAGCATATTGTAGATTTAATGAATGGAAAAATTTGGATAGAATCAGAATTGGGATGTGGTGCAACCTTTTCCTTTATCATTAATGTTGAATATCAGAAAAATACTGAAGAAACCACTTTTATAGATGATGTTCACTATGAGGAAGAAACATATCCGGGCAAATGTGTTTTATTGGCAGAGGATATAGACATTAACCGTGAAATATTCTTGACAGTTTTAGAGCCTACAGAACTGGAAGTTGTTTGTGCAGAAAATGGCGAAGAAGCAGTCAGAGCATTTAAAGAAAATCCGGAAAAGTTTAATTTAATTTTTATGGATGTGCAAATGCCTGTTATAGATGGTCATGAGGCTACTCGTCAAATTCGAGCTTTAGATATACCATATGCTAAAGATGTTCCAATAGTAGCAATGACGGCTAATGTTTTTAGAGATGATATAGAAAAATGTTTAGAGTCAGGCATGAACGCTCACCTTGGCAAACCTTTGGATTTTGATGCAGTAGATGCTGTATTGCGAAAATATTTAACGTGAGTTCAATTAATATTTTGTTATTTAAAACAGGCTGTTTTTTGGCTGTTAGGTTAGTCATCTAGCTCACATTAATCTAGGAATGATGTTATCTATTATAAATTCACTATAAAAAATAACTCTGATGACACCCCATTGTCAGTTCCGGTTAATATGTTTTCAGCACTAGGGCATCAAAATATGACGTACCGTTGTCATATTAAATCCGGTATACTTGGACAAAATCATAAAATCACGAAGCGCAAGAGCGCATGGAGGGATTACGATATGGAAAATAAACAGTGTCAAAGATGTGGCATGATGCCCTTGGAAAAACCGGAGGATTTTGGAACAAATGCCGATGGGAGCAGAAATAAAGATTATTGTTGTTATTGCTATGAGAAGGGGGCATTTTTCTATCTGGAAGCTACTATGGCAGATGTAATTGAAAGCCGCCTACCTCATGTAGTTCCGGACGTTTTTCCGGATGAAAAGGCGGCAAGAACAGCTATGAATGAACTTTTCCCCACCCTTAAATGCTGGAAGAAAACAGGCATGATTATGTCCTTTAAGCTAAAGGACGGGGTATCTTCGGAAGATTTCTTGGCGGCATCAGATAAAATTCAAACAAGCTACCTTTCTAACTGCAAAGGTTTTATTACTCGTCAACTTATGACGATTGACGGCATTTGGACAGATTGGGTTATTTGGGAAACTCTACCCGATGCCGAAAACGCAATGAGCAAGTCCGAAAAAAACGAATCCGCTAAGGCGTTTGTTGCGCTAATAGGCGAATTTGTGGAGCATAACACATATCCCCTTGAAAGAAGCTA
>Ga0123355_10014364_pt1 | contig 12380 bp, 10 predicted proteins | sample TergutEmb28metaG_3_FD_89872 | JGI IMG/M metagenome (GOLD analysis project Ga0123355, IMG submission 89872) | Embiratermes neotenicus P1 segment gut microbial communities from Petit-Saut dam, French Guiana - Emb289 P1 | ecosystem: Host-associated > Arthropoda: Insects > Digestive system > Gut ...
GTTCAAATTATCCCGCATATAACCGACGAAATTAAAGAGCGTATTTGCCTTGCAGGTAAAGACGCACGTTCCGATATTATTATTTCTGAAATTGGAGGCACCGTTGGCGATATTGAAAGTCTGCCTTTCCTTGAAGCCATACGGCAAATTTCCCAAGATAAAGGCTACAAAAATGTAATGTACATTCACGTAACCCTTGTGCCGTACTTAAGTTTTGTAGACGAAATGAAAACTAAACCGTCGCAAAATTCTGTTAAGGATTTGCTGTCCCTTGGCATAAAACCCGACGCACTTGTATGTCGTACCGAACGTCCAATGACCATGGGAATGCGCGAAAAATTGGCCATGTTTTGTAATGTGGACAAGTCCTGTGTTATCGAAAACCAGGACGCTGCATCACTTTATGAAGTGCCGCTTTTGCTGGAAAAAGAAAATTTTGCCGACATTGTTTGCGAGCGGCTTTCGCTGGAAAACCCCGCCCCGGATTTAGAGGAGTGGGAGCAAATTGTTAATGCGGAAAAACAAATTTCCGATAAAATGACAATTGGGCTTGTGGGCAAGTATACCGAACTTCGCGATGCATATTTAAGCGTGGTTGAAGCGTTGCATCATGCAGGTATAGGCCATAATGTGAAAGTTGAAATAAAATGGGTTAATGCAAGAAAGCTTGATTCTAACAATGCTGAAAAGCATCTGTCTGGTGTTAGCGGAATTATTATGCCAGACGGATACGGACAGAACGGCGTGCCCGGTCTTATTTCTGCCGCAAAATATGCACGAGAGCAGAAGATTCCATTCCTGGGAATTGGCCTTGGTATGCAATGTGCAATGCTTGAATTTGCCCGTAATATTATGGGAATTGCAGATGCCGCATCTGCTGAAGAAAACCCGGATGTTGTAACACCTATTTTTGAGTACATCGACAGACAGGCGAACAGAAGTGCAGGGGAAAAACCCGAGATGCGTCTGGGTGCCCAGCACTGCAAGCTAAAGCCGGACTCCCTTCTTCAAACTGTATATGGCGAAGACCAAATTTACGAACGTTTCAGGCATTTGTGTAAGCTCAACAATATGTACCGCGATATATTTATTAGTCATGGCTTGATAGAGGCTGCTGTTTCCCATGACGAAAAACATGTAGAAGCAATTGAACTGCCAACAGACGTGCACCCATGGTTTGTAGGCGTGCAGTTTAGGCCTGAGTTTAAATCCCGCATAACACGGCCTAGTCCGCTGTTTAAAGCATTCCTCGGTGCATGCTTGACAAAGTGAACATAGTTTTATACCAACCGGAGATACCCCATAATACGGGTGCAATCGGGCGCACATGCTTTATGACAAATTCGGCATTGCACTTGATTCACCCCATGGGGTTTTTTTTGGACGAAAAATCCCTAAAACGATCGGGTCTGGATTATTGGCCCAAAATAAATGTAAATGAGTATATAAATTTCGCGGATTTTTTGACGAGAAACCCCCAGGCTAATCTGTATTTTGCAGAATCCGGGGTAGGGGAGCTTTATACGGATGTGAACTACAAGCTGGGGGATTTCATTGTGTTTGGAAGCGAAACTACGGGGATTCCCAAGGAAGTTCTTGATATGTACCCGGACAGGATAATAAAAATCCCCATGACGGGAGAAGAAAGGTCGCTTAATCTCTCGGTAGCTGTGGGGATTGTGTTGTATGAGGCTTTGAGGCAAAATGGCTTTAGTTGTTTATGATATCCTTACAAATTTCCATATTTAATAATCAACATCTCTACTCCAAGTTCCGGCGATACCAAGCCGGTTTTTATTTTAACGTCAACATCCAGGCAATCGTCAAGAGCATTTATCAAAGCATCTGTTGTAAACCGTCGTCCTTGACTTAAGGCTTCGTTAACCATAAAGTCTCGCAATCCAAACTCGGTTGCAGTTTGTATTATGGTCATTCCGTTTTCTTTGGCGCATTTTGATAGCAAAATAATACGGAACTGGCGTATTATCATTGTAAGAATCATTATCGGGGATTCTTTTAGAATTAGCATATCCCTATACCGTCTAAGCGCGTCTTCGATGTGCCCTGTACATACGGATTTTACCAATTCAAAAATGCGGCTTTCTAAAGTTGGGGTACAAATTGTATCAATGTCTTGGATGGTTATTTCATTTTGCGCATATGCCGCAAGCTTGTCCATCTCATTTGACAAATTTAACATATCTGTTCCAACGATACGTATAAAATGTTGCGCAACAGCCGGGGTTATGGCTTTATTTTTTTTGCGCGCAAGCTTTGCAACCCATGTCGCTAAAGTTTGCGGCGTTGGAGGGGCACAGTCAATCACACATCCATCCTTTGCCATTTGTTTAAACAATTTACTTCTGCGGTCAACTTCCGGCTCCACAAAAACTATAATTGTTTTTTGTGGAATTTTGGAAAGATAAGTCGCTATAGCTTCGGCGTCGTCTTTGCGGCCGGTTGCAAAAAGCTTTGAATCACGTACATAAACCAGCCTGTGGTCGGCAAAAAAAGGCAGAGTTTCTGCTGTCATAATAATTTCATGAGCTGGAACTGAGCCATCAAAAACATCCTTGTACGTGTCTTTTGATGGAAACACCGCATCTTCAATTGCTTTTGCGTAATGGGAAATTAGGTAACGCTCTTCTCCGTGTAGGAGATAGGCCGGTTGAAAGATTCCTGATTTCAAATCGTCCATTAGTTTTTTTTGCTCCATTTGGGGTATCCTTTCGGTTAAAATTATGTTAAACTTTTAATAATTTGGACATTGTCTTAGAAAATTTTTTAGTAACACATGTCTGTAAAATTTGCAATGTCAAAAATGGAGGTTGGCATGTTAAAACGTGCAGTTATTAAGTTAAGCGGTGAAGCAATTGGCGCAACGGATAGTGAATACGGCTATAACGATGTTGTTGTTGACTCTATAGTAAAACAAATTATCCAGGTTGTGCAAGCGGGAACTCAAGTAGCTTTAGTAATTGGAGGTGGTAATCTTTGGCGCGGCTTGCAGGCAAGGCCGGATATGGACCGTGTAAAAGCCGACCAAATTGGTATGCTAGCAACGGTTATGAACGCAATTTATTTAGAAGATGCATTCAAAAGACATGGCCAAAAAGCAAGGGTGGTAACACCTATGGTCTTTGGTAATATTACTACTTTGTACGACAAAGACCAAGCCTTAGACTGGATGGCAAATGGAATTGTATTAATTAATGCGGCAGGCCTTGGACATCCAATGTTTTCTACAGATACGATAACCGCTTTGCGTGCGGCAGAACTTGAGGTTGATGCCGTATTATACGCCAAAAACATAGACGGGGTATACAATAGCGACCCCAGAAAAAACCCCGATGCACGCAAATACAAAACCTTAAACTATCGTACAGCAATCGCAAACGATCTTAAAGCTGCCGACCTTACGGCAATGCTTTTAGCAAGTGATGCAGGTATTTCTTCTTACGTATTTGGGCTGGACAAGCCAAATAGTATAATAGATGCTTGCGCATACCCCGAAACAAAAAATATTCATGGCACATATGTAAGTGCCAAAGTGGAGGATGAACTATATGGACATTAAACCTTACGAGGAACGCATGAAAAAAACCGTATCGGTTATGGAAGAGGAGTTTGCAACAATACGTGTAGGCCGTGCAAATCCGCGCGTTCTGGATCGTATATCTGTGGACTATTTTGGCACAGAGACACCTTTAAACCAAGTAGGAAATGTTAGCGTACCCGAGCCGCGTATGTTACAAATTGCTCCATGGGACGCAAGCACCCTAAAAGTAATTGAAAAAGCAATTCTAGCATCCGACCTTGGCATAACCCCAACCAACGATGGTAAAGTTGTTCGCCTTGTTTTCCCGGAACTTACGGAAGAAAGGCGCAAGCAGTTAACCAAGGACATTAAAAAGAAAGGCGAAGATGCGAAGGTTGCACTACGCAATATCCGCCGTGACGCCAACGAAGCCCTTAAAAAAGCTGAAAAGAAAAGTGAAATTACAGAGGACGATTTGAAGCGTCTTGAAAAAGATTCACAAACTTTAACAGATAAATATGTAGCGGAACTTGATAAAAGAGTTGAAGCCAAAAGCAAGGAAATAATGACGGTGTAGTTTTAGCGGTACGCATAGGTTTACAATACTGCCTCGGCGGTCGTTTTTTCGCCATTTTCCGTTGCTTCTTCCTGGCTTGGGCGTCATCGTATTATTCTCAGTTAGGAAGTTGTATTTTACTACTCATAAACGTTCCAGGCTTACAGATTGCGCTGCGCGCAATTACTGCCGCCGCTCACATTCGCAGCGTGACGTAAAATATAACAAATTACTTGAGAATAGTATTAGGGCGTGTTCCCACTAACGAACGCACATCTTTGCGGCTTCAGTACGTTTGCTGTACAAACGCCGCCTACGGCGTCCGGCCTTCTTCCCGGTACATGATGTTTCAGCATCTCCTTCGAATTTTTTCCTTGCGTGCCTTCTGGCACGCGGCGTCAAAAATCTCTTGAACCTGCGAAAAATCAGGCTCGCAAATCTGCACATTCTTATAGTGGGAACACGCCCTAGCAACGAAAACTATCGAAAAAACGTCTTGCCGATACGATATTGCAAACCATGCGTATAGCTTTTTAGTCCGTCATGGAGTCTACAAGTGTGAAGAAAGCCATTTCACACTTTATTTGCGGGTCAACCATGAACGCAAGCGTTCCCGTTTGACCATTGGGAGGCAAAAATGTTAAAACGCGCCATAACCGGTGCAATTATCTTAGTGCTGGTTGTTTCGCTGGTGTTTATTGGCGGTATACCACTTGTAGTTTTTTGCACAGTTGCGTCACTTGCCGGGCTTAAAGAGTTGTATACCGCTTTGTCTGGCAAGCACCAAAATATACATTGGGTAGGGTACTTATTTACAGTCGTATATTTTGCGGCTTTGTATGTCGTTGGTTCGGTATATTTGCAACTAATTTTGCTAACGCTTTTTATGCTTGTGGTACAGTCCTGTCTGGTTGTGTTTTTTAAAAAACTCCCTTTAAAAGAGTGTGTTGGAACGGTATACGGGTTTTTGTATATTCCGTTTTTGTTGATTTTTCTTGTTTTGGTTCGCGAGCATGAGTTGGGTAATCGTTTTGTTTGGCTAATTTTTACCAGTGCATTTGCCTGTGATACATTTGCGTATCTGACGGGTGTAACTATTGGCAAACATAAACTCAAGAATTCTCCAAGCCCTATCAAATCTGTTGAGGGGCTTTTTGGCGGCATATTTGGTGCAGCTTTGGTAGGCGGACTTTTTGGATTTTTCCTTTCCCGCTTTACCGACATTGCTGCCACAAATTTTATTTTACAAGCCGTGATAATATCTGCCATTGGTGCGGTATCTTGTATAGTTGGCGACATGGCTGCATCTGCCATTAAACGCAATACGGGAATTAAAGACTTTGGTAGCATATTTCCTGGCCATGGTGGTGCAGTGGATAGGCTAGATAGCATTCTTTTTACGGCACCTGTTGTGTACATGTCAATGAGTTTATTAATTTGGTTGGGGGTGGCGTAGGTGAAAATCGCACTCTTGGGGGCAACGGGTTCTATTGGCTTACAAACTCTTGATGTTGTGCGCAACACATTACAAACTGCCGAAATTGTAGCACTGACAGGATACAGTAGCATTCAAAAATTGGCTGAAATAGCTAATGAATTTGAACCGAAAATGGTTTGTGTGGCAGACTCTGCCGCTGCTATGCGGCTAAAGCCGTTTTTAAAAAAACCATGCGAAATATTAACAGGCGCGGATGGATTAAATGCTTGCGCCGCAGAGAGCACCGCAGATATTGTTGTAAACGCCCTTGTTGGTCGCGTTGGGCTTTTGCCAACACTTGCGGCAATAAACGCAGGCAAAGATGTGGCACTTGCCAACAAGGAAACTTTGGTAACCGCCGGGCAACTTATAATGGAGCTAGCCGGAGAAAAAAACGTTCGCATTATACCAATAGACAGCGAACATTCCGCAATTTGGCAATGTTTGCAGGGCAATGAAAATAATAAGGTTGAAAAAATTATCCTTACAGCTTCGGGCGGGCCTTTTCGCACATGGGAAAAAGGAAAAATTGCAACCGCAACAGCTAATGATGCTTTGCGGCACCCTAGCTGGAGCATGGGAGCGAAAATAACTATAGACAGCGCGACCTTAATGAACAAAGGGCTTGAGCTAATAGAAGCTATGTGGTTGTTCGGGGGTACATCATATCAAATCCTAATCCACCCACAAAGTATTATCCACTCTATGGTGCAATACAGCGATGGCTCTGTTATGGCGCAATTGGGTCTACCGGATATGCGGCTTCCCATTTTATACGCGCTTTCGGCACCAAAGCGGGTTAAAACCAACTACCCAAGGCTAGACTTTTTAACATGCGGTAACCTAACTTTTGAAGAACCTGATGCCGAACGTTTCCCATGTCTTTCTTTGGCACAATATGCTGCAAAAACAGGTGGCACCTTACCGGCAGTAATGAATACGATCAACGAGTGGGCAGTTAGCCGGTTCCTACAAGAAAAAATAGGCTTTTATGATATTTCTGAGTTAATAAGCCATGCATTTTCGGCATACACTGTAAAACCCCTTCATTCTGCCAACGATATTATTGAAGCAGAACAGTGGGCAATGGAGTTTGTAATAAAATAATGGCATCCTGCCCTTCCCGAAGGAAGCGTAGCCGGGCTCAGCCTGGCGTAGCGGCGGGGCTTGGGGCAGCGCCCCATTAAGATGTAACAGTGGGCAATGGAGTTTGTAATAAAATAATGGCATCCTGCCCTTCCCGAAGGAAGCGTAGCCGGGCTTAGCCTGGCGTAGCGGCGGGGCTTGGGGCAGCGCCCCATTAAGATGGAACAGTGGGCAATGGAGTTTGTAATAAAATAATGGCATCCTGCCCTTCCCGAAGGAAGCGTAGCCGGGCTTAGCCTGGCGTAGCGGCGGGGGCTTCGTGCGAACACGTAGCGAAGCGGAGCGAGAGAGGGGCAGTGCCCCATTAAGATGGAGGCATAATGAATACAGCAATTTCTATTCTAATTTTTATTTTAATACTTGGTTTGGTTGTATTTGTCCACGAGTTTGGACATTTTATCATGGCGCGTCGTGCCGGAATTTTTGTAGAAGAGTTTGCCATGGGCATGGGGCCAAAACTTCTGGTTTTTAGGGGCAAAAAAAAATCAAAGAATCCACTAGAAGGTCACGAAGACGTGACCCTATACACTTTACGCGCGCTTCCATTAGGTGGCTTTTGCAAAATGCGAGGTATGGACGAGAGTGTGCCTGACGACCCGGAATCATTTAACAACAAGAGTTTATTTAGTCGCATTTCGGTAATTGTTGGCGGCTCGGTAATGAATTTTGTGCTTGCGTTAATCGTCTTTGCAGTTATGGCATATTTAGTAGGGTATACATTGCCTGTAGTACACAATATAGTGCAAGGTACACCGGCAGAACAAGGGGGACTTATGCCGGGCGACCGCATTACCCATTTTAATGGCACTCGCGTTGGGGTATGGGAAAATTTCAGGTTTATGCTTGACATGTCTGGCGGTAGAGAAGTAGAGCTGCGTGTTAACCGCGACGGCCAGCGGGTTAACCTTGCAGTTACTCCCGTGCTGAACGAAGACGGCAACTATATGATAGGCTTTATCGCAGAGCGGCATTGGGGCTCCAGATCCGGGGTTTTAAGGGGCGATCCGGAATTTATGAGGGCATCTGTTTTCGGCAGCATAAGAAATGCGGTGCAATCGATAGATTTTCATATTCGCACTCCTTTTAGGTTGCTTGCACGGTTTATTGCCCGCGAGCCAATGCCTGACGACGTAGGGGTTGTTAGTGTTGTTGGAATGGGTGCGCAAGTTGTGGAAATTTACCAGGATACAATCGAAGATGGCATAGCACAAATGGTTCTTACAATGATACTGCTGACAGGTTTTATTAGCGTTGCCTTAGGTACAATGAATTTGCTACCCATTCCTGCACTGGACGGCGCGCGGTTGCTATTTTTAATAGTTGAAGGCATACGGCGCAAGCCAGTTTCCCAAGAGCGGGAAGGCATGGTGCATTTTGTAGGCTTTGTGGTGTTGATAATTTTGCTAATTGTCGTAGCCTCCAGAGATATAATAAACCTGCTATGATAACCAGAGATAAAACAAAAGTTGTAAATGTAGGTGGTTTGCCAATAGGTGGCAGCCACCCAATTGCAATTGAATCTATGACAAATACAGATACAAAAGATGTTTTTGCAACTGTTGCGCAAATTAACGCCTTACAGGCAGCTGGTTGCGAAATTGTACGGGTAGCAGTACCCGACAAAGAATCTGCTTTTGCCATTGGGGAAATTAAAAAATTGATATCCATCCCACTTATTGCAGACATCCATTTTAACTATCGCCTAGCAATTTTAGCGGCAGAAAATGGAGCAGATAAACTGCGTATTAACCCGGGTAATATTGGGGATGAAGACCGTGTGCGCCAGGTTGTAGAGGCTGCAAAAGCAAAAAAAATTCCCATACGCGTGGGGGTAAATGGCGGCTCGTTGGAGAAAGATATTTTAGTAAAGTATGGCGGCATAACACCCACCGGTTTGGCCGAAAGTGCGATTACAAAGGTAAAGTTGCTTGAGCGTTTTGACTTTTATGATATTGTAGTATCCGCAAAGGCAAGCAGTGCCCCACTTTTGATTGAGACAAATAAAATTATCGCCCGGGCAATCTCATATCCGCTGCATATTGGGTTAACGGAAGCTGGGACTCCATACAAGGGGGCTATTCGTTCTGCGGTTGGGGCGGGTGTGCTTTTAGATTATGGGATTGGCAATACCATTCGTGTAAGTTTATCAGGCGACCCGGTGCAGGAAATTGAAGCTTGTAAAGAAATTTTGTCAAGCCTTGGGCTTAGACGGTTTGGGGCTACGGTTATAGCTTGCCCAACCTGTGCCCGCGCAGATATTGATATTGCCAGGCTTGCTCAAAGGATAGAAAAACGAACAGAACATATAAAAAAGCCCATAACCATTGCGGTAATGGGTTGTGCCGTAAACGGCCCTGGCGAGGCTAAAGATGCGGATATTGGTATTGCCGGTGGCAAAGGTGCAGCGATTTTGTTCAAAAAAGGGGAGATGGTACGGCGGGTGGATGAAAGTGAAATTGAAGAAATGTTACTACAGGAAATTATGCAACTATAGTCACAGGAGTGTAAAACTGTCCAATTATTGCGCAGCAATTTTTGTTCAATATAATCTCACATAAACTAAAAACCGTCCAATGTAACTTGTAATTTTTCCGCACTACTTCGTCAGCAAGTTGATTGCTTGCAATCAACAACTCCTAGCGTACCTTTGGGTATGCGTCGTCGTCGCTTTCTCGTATTGCGTCAAATTACTTCGTTACATTGGACGGTTCTAAGTTTATGTGACTATACAAGGAAACCGTGACGCGGTGTTCTGCGGTGGCGGCGCGTAAGGGGCAGTTGATGCAGTAGTGTGCACAAATTGCAAGCAAGAGTGGACGGTTTTGCGTTCCTGTGACTATATAGCACAGCGATAACGATATGTAAAAAACGGCACTTACTCTTTATCATTCCAGAAAGAGTAAGTGCCGTTTATCGTTTGTTAAATTATTGGGGGGAGCATTTTATTTCTATTCTTCGTCGCACTCATCGTCGTCGCATTCATCATCGTCTTCATCGCACTCGTCTTCGTCACAGTAATCATTTTCTTCGTCGCATTCTTCGTCACATGTGCACTCGTACTCTTCGTCACATTCGCATCCATATTCATATTCACATTCGCATTTGTCGGCATCTTCATCGTAGTCAGCATCTTCATCATAGTCAGCATCTTCGTCGTAGTCAGCGTCTTCATCGTAGTCAGCGTCTTCATCGTAGTCAGCGTCTTCATCGTAGTCAGCGTCTTCATCGTAGTCAGCATCTTCGTCGTAATCAGCGTCTTCATCGTAGTCGGCTTCTTCTTCATACTCAATTTCTTCTTCGTAAACTTCCACTACGGTTATAATTAAAATTGTACGAGTATCTCCACACCAGGCAATGTTTTCGGATGGTATACCAATAGCTTCCAAAACAGGACGCAAAGGAACCATTGTTCTGTCACCGATAATTTGTGCAGGTACCTCAAAAGCATAAATCTCGCCATTAACAGTAAATGTTTCGTAGTCAATGGTGATAACAACTTCAAGCTCATCACTAATTAATGTAGCGGTGCGTTCTGCTTCGTTCCATACAGGGGTAAAGCCAAGTGCGCCAAAAACGCTACCTACAGGAACAAGGGTTCTGTCATTTTGAATAACAGGAAGTTGATCTGGGAATTGTACTGCCACACCGTCAATTTCAACAGAAATATCGGTGCTGGCAGCAAGTGCAAGTGGAGCCAGACCGGCCACCAACACAACTGCTAAAACGGCTACTACTAACTTGCTGAGTGTTGCTTGTAACTTCTTCATTTGAAATCCCTCCAGGATATATAATAAGTACTAAAACAAGTCTAGACACTTTCTAAGATTTTGTCAAGAATTTTTGTATAAATCGTGTTTTTTATTTGCATTTTTATTCCGTTGACATAATATAACCCACCTTGTATCATGCTAATTATGAAAGGTGGTTATTACCATAGTTAAAAAAGCCATATCCTTGGAAGGACTTGTTTTTCTGGTGCTGTTTTTTGCCGGTTTTGGCGTTCTTGGTAGTGTAATGGGTGGTACAAATATGTTAAACACCATTGTAAATACCGCATTTGCGTTGCTCATGGACACCGTGTTTTATATCATGGCCGTGGCAATTATTGCCGGGGCAATATCCGAACTGTTTATGGAATTTGGCGTTGTGTCAATCGCCAACAAGCTATTATCAAAAGTAGTGCGTGTTGTATACGGTATGCCGGGTGCAAGTGTTGTAGGTATTTTTACTACATATCTTTCCGACAACCCTGCAATTTTGACACTTACAGACAATGAAGGGTATAAGGCCTACTACAAAAAATATCAAATTCCGGCCTTAACAAACCTAGGTACCGCTTTTGGCATGGGTCTTATTCTTACCGCATTTATTGCGGGAATTGTAACCCCGGGTGGACAAAATCTTTTCGTGCCGCTTGCTATAGGTAAGATGGGCGCGCTCGTTGGCAGTGTTGTAAGCGTCAGGCTAATGCTTCGCTATACCGCAAAAATATTTGGCAAAACCAAAGACGCCGTAGAAAATACCGGTGCGCAATTTGATATTATCAACTATCGTACAACCCGCGAGGGCACCTACTTTAACCGCTTTATGGAGACTATCCTAAGTGGCGGACACAGGGGCGTAAAAATGGGTCTTTCCATTGCGCCCGGAGTACTTATTATATGTACAATTATTTTGATATTAACTAACAGCACATCCGAATACGGTTTTACAGGTGCTGCATTCGAAGGCGTTGGGTTTATTCCTGCTGTGGGCGAAAGGCTTGGTTTTATAATTAGGCCTTTGTTTGGTTTTACAGACACCGGAGCTATTGCCATACCCCTTACGGCTCTTGGTTCTGCTGGGGCTTCCATGGGGCTTATTCCTGTACTTATGGCAGAAGGGACAATTGTTTCTCGCGATGTTGCGGTAATTGTTGGCATGATAATGTGCTGGAGTGGCTTTATGAGCACCCACCTTGCTATGATGGAAAACTTAGGCTACCCAAAGCTAGCGGGCAGGTCTATTTTATATCATACTATGGCCGGGATATGTTCAGGTGTTTTTGCAAATTTCTTGTATCGGCTGATAACACTTGTACGTTAATTTCGGTCGTCAAAATCCATTTTGTATGAGGCAACATTTTTCATAGAAATGTCGGGTGTCTAAGTTGCTTAGCCGACCCAATGCAAATCCCGTAAGCTGTTATTATTGTAAGGCAAATGAAGGACTTTAACTTTAAGGCCGCAACTTTAAGTGTACTGCAATACCCTCTTCTTATAAACTTTTTCTTGTGTTTTGCGAAAATTAGGTCTACAATGTTACTGAAGTGATAGTTGGGTTTTTAAATGAAACACCATATTATAAAAACGAGAGGAATGGTTCTAAACATGGCGCAATCTAATTTCACGCCCCAGCAGTACGCCAAATTGGATGAGTTTATCGACAATTTGCCAACAAAGCAAGGCGCGCTAATCACCGTTTTGCATGAAGCGCAGGATATTTTCGAATATCTGCCACAGGAAGTGCAAAGCCACATTGCAACAAAGCTAGACATCCCGGCAAGTAAAGTTTTTGGGGTAGTAACATTTTATTCTTTCTTCACCATGACAAAAAAAGGCAAATACAAAGTTGCAGTTTGCATGGGAACAGCCTGTTTCGTGCGTGGTGCTGGTAAGGTTTTA
>Ga0123355_10014365_pt1 | contig 12380 bp, 10 predicted proteins | sample TergutEmb28metaG_3_FD_89872 | JGI IMG/M metagenome (GOLD analysis project Ga0123355, IMG submission 89872) | Embiratermes neotenicus P1 segment gut microbial communities from Petit-Saut dam, French Guiana - Emb289 P1 | ecosystem: Host-associated > Arthropoda: Insects > Digestive system > Gut ...
CAATTTGATTCTTAAATCTCTCGCTGTACGTTCGCTTTTCTCGTCTTTTTGTCATGTTTTCTGCCTCCGCTTTTATTTTAACATGACCTTATCTTTTTTGTGCAGATTAGTGTAGACTATCCATTAATAGGTGGAACTACTGGCGGGGGCAAAAGTACAGCATTGCATAGTCTATTGATGAGCATTGTCTATAAACAAAAACCCGGTGATGTACATTTGTTAATTCTTGATTTTGGCTCATCAGAGTTAGATGTATTTGCTGAAGTTCCTCACTTAGACGTACCTATTGTGACAGATATGCAGATGGGTTTAGAACTATTGAAACAGCTAAAGATGGTAATGGAGCGGCGTATAAATTTATATGTAACAAATAGAACTGCATTTGATGATGAGGCTCCCATTGTCTGCATCATAGACGAATTCCCAGCCTTTATAGGAAATATAACCTCTGGCAAGGGCAATAGGAGAAATTATGAAGTAGTGCAAGATATATTGCAACTAGGCAGAAAAAATAAGATTCATATGATACTGGCGGCTCAGGATCCCACAAAAGAGAGCATAAAAATCAGTACCGCAAACATTACGGCTCGCATGGCATTCAGATGTGCCGCTAAGCATAACTCCAGGGTCATCTTGGAACATTCTGGGGCCGAAAGTTTAACCGGACTGGGTAGTATGTACTTTGTATCAAGGCAACATGTTGGGCTTAAATATCTACAAGGTTCGTATATGCATGAAAAGGATATAAAGAAAACTCTTAGGGAATTGGTTTATGGAGCCTATACCGAAGTAGAGCCTATAGTAAAGCATCTTGGTGTAAGCGAGTCAGATTTTGATATAGATATCGAAGCGTCAGGCACTTCGAATGACCCAGAAGATATGACTGACGACCAACTGTTAGCGGAAATAATAATGCTGGCATTTCGTCAAGGTGAACTATCCAACAATCAGATTCAAAACGAGTTTTCAATGGGGTATAACAGAGCTAAAAGATTTGAGACTAAAATAGAAACTCTCGGTATCATACCAAGAAGAAAAGGCCAATCAAAAAGGCACCGGAAGACAATCCCTACATGTTTAGAACAGATAACAAATCAAAATGTAATAAAACTTTTAACAGATAACAATTACACCCTTCAAGATATTTCCAATGCCATACGTGAAGGTTTGAGCAATCAGCAGGGGCAATAAATTTGCCATAGTCACTGCACCGATGAACTCCGGATTGCACCGTCTTATCTACTCCCAAACATTCAACTGCTCTAAAAAAGAAAATCCCTCTGCCGAGTGGCAGGGGGATTTTTTGAAAGCAAAGCGTATTGATTTAAGCGTGAAGCCTTCGATGTTATTCACTCCAACTATAGACAATATCATCTGGGTCATCTGTATCGTAGTCACGGATGAATGTGCCTAAGTTTCCACTCAATTCAAAAATCTTCATTTCTATGGAATTCAATACGTTACGCTGTTGCGATACTAAGCTTTCATATTCCGCGGTAGATATTTTCAAACTCTTTAGTGCGGATAGTTGATGAAATTTTATAAGTTCCGTAGAAAACTCAAAAATAGCTTTGTACATTGGATCATCAAAATTCTCATGGTATTGTTTAAATATGTTTTCATTTATGCTATCAATAAACACCTGAATGTCAAATGTGTTCATTGGATTTCCTTCAATGTATTCAGATATGCCTAGATTAACATGCTTATTCAAAAAAATATCGTACATAGAACTTGCTACAGACGGATTCATCATTTTTTGTACAAACATTTCTTCAGATATTCGATATTGATAAAGTTGTTTTTCTTGAGCATTGATTTCTGAAGTGGGCTTGTTAATTGATGAGGTGTCTTCATCCATATCTTCAGGCATCGAAACTTTAAGTATCGCAATAAATTGTTTAAATAAGCTGAGGAGAAATTCACTTTCGGACTCTGTAGAACAATCAATACGGTCATTTTTCGTAGCAATGTGAAACTCATTTTGCAATTGCTTCCAACTGTCGTTAATCCACATCTTAATATAATCGTCAAAGCCAGACTTCTTAACTCCATTAGGAAAAACATCTCTGAACCCACGAGACTTTCCTCTGCGTAGCCATTGTTTGACTGTATCATCATGAAGTTCACCAACGGCCCCAGAAGCTGTAAAAAGCTCGCGGACTATTTCCACCTTAGCATGTGTAGTTACACAAGCTACAGCAGTTATATATTCGTCAAACTGTGAGCGTGGTTTGTCCAATGGTGTGTCCATAAAATTGTCTCCTTAATGTCTCTCATATGTATCAAGCATGTTTCTTACGAAAATTGAATTTGTTTGCTATCCTACTCACATAACACATTGAGACAGATCAACAAGTCTCTATTCAATTATAAAAAGGAGCTGACAAAATGTCAAAAGAAACAAAAGTATCAACAACGGTAAATGGTAACTACGAGGGAACACGCTTGACGCTTGAAGAAGCCGTTAAAACAATTCGTGGCTATTCACTTGGATACATCATGAGTAATTGGCGAAATGCGGCAAGTGGTCGTGTTGAATTCACATTTGACACTATCAACATTAAGGATGATCATTTGGTCTTCAGCCAGCTAAACGGCACAGATAAAATTTCATTCCCAATATCGGATATTACTGCTGATATTTTTACTAAAGAAGATGAGTCGGTTTCCACGACATCTGTAGAGTTCCACCTGATAAATGGGGAACGGTGGATTGCCGGCTCATATGGATATGGCTCTATGCTCCAAATGTATGAAAACTGCACAGAAGTTGATATAGATTTCGTTCTCAAGAGGCTAAGGGGTTGTAAACGCGTCGGTTTATTATATGCCCGTGCACAAATTTCATTTAACATATACTATGATATCGTTGAAATTGAAGATACACTTGAAGATTTCGAGTGGGGCGGGGACCGAGAGGTTACAGTAACTTTAAAAGATTCAAGCAATATGAGTTCACGCTGTGTAATGGATATGTGTGACTATGAATCCAAATTTTATATTGCCAGGGACTGTACTGGCTTTACATCTCTGTATGTTGGTTTGCATGACACCACATTTACTAAGATCCGTATGACGATATTGGATTCAAATGAATCCTCGCCACAATGATACTGACACGCTCACATAGTAATAGGTGCCAGTACGGGTACTCACCCCGCATACTGAGAAACGAGGTTAAGTATGAATCAGATAATACGCTCAACACCACATTCACAAACAATATCTTCCAGAAACAAAATATTCAGCATCCCCACCGGGTATCAAGGCGGTAGCATTGTTTGTGGTATTAAAACGCTGACCAGCAACACGGCGTCGGATACAGTAAACGTCAAAATTACGCGCAAGGCGTACAATACCGTATTCCAAGGATACCCTGACGTTCTTGATGTAAAGCAAGTCAGCGAGTTGCTCAATGTTAGTACAAAGACTGTGTATAGGCTTCTACGCACAGGCTCTCTATCTTCATTAAAAGTAGGGCGGGAGTTCCGTATTCCTAAGCTGTATTTGATGCAATATCTTAAAGTCACAAGCTTAAAGACATCACAATAACTGACACGTTATGGGGAGGGCGGCAACCTTCCCCATAACGTTTTGGTATTGCGAATATGGCCTCTTGAAATCATGGTATAACCCGATTAACCAGTGGCGAAGCATCCACTTGGGGCTACGGGTTTCATCTGCTATAATGATCGCACATCAGCAGTAGGTGAAATCCATGCGCCACCCGAAAGGAGATTAACATGGCAACACCTACTAAAAAAATTAAGGTTGCGGGGCATCTTCAAGAGCGTCCCAGCGCCAGCGGAAAGAATAAGAAGCTTATCTACCGCATGATGTTTAGCTGGATAGATGAGAACGGTGAACAGCAACGCAAGTCCAAATCAACAGGGCTTACGGTCAAGGGTAACAAGACCAAGGCCGATGAGATGTTGCGCGAAGCCATAAAAGAGCTGGAGCTTCTGCTCAATAACGCACCAGCTTCCGGTGGAATGACGTTCGCAAACATTTTGGAAAAATGGCTTAACTCCATTAACCCAATGACCACCCCGAAGAATAAAAAGCGGGTAAAGCCGACCACATACGGCGGGTATGAGACAAATGTGCAGAAAGTGATTGTGCCGTACTTCCGCAAAAAAGGTACGCTGTTATCGGAGCTTACACACAAAGATATCGAGGAGTTCTACGATTATCAGTTGGAGCGTGTAACGGCGATGACTGTCACGAAGTACCACGCAAACATTAGCCTTGCACTCCGGTATGCCTTCCAAAATGGTCATATACCCAGCTACGAAGCCATTATGAAAAAGGTAACTCGTCCAACGCCAGAGCGATACACAGGTAAGTTTCTGAAAGAATCAGAGACGATTGAGCTGGTCAATGCGGCCAAAGGCCACAAACTGGAGCTTGGCATTTTGCTAGGTGCGTTCTATGGCCTTAGACGGTCAGAAATAGTGGGCCTACGTTGGAGCAGCATCAATTTTGAGGCCAACGCCATTACTATTGAACATACCGTAACCGTGGCAAACATCGCCGGCAAGAACGTAATCGTCGCCGCTGATACAACAAAGACCAAATCCAGTTACAGAACGCTACCGCTCATCCCGATAATGAGGACAAAGTTGTTGGCCGTGAAAGCGGAGCAAGAAGCAAACCGACAGCTCTGTGGCAAATCCTATAACAATGAGGAAGGGCATTATGTTTACACCGATGTCCTAGGTAATAGGATCAAGCCCGACTACCTTTCTGGCGAGTTCCCAAAATTTCTGGATAAACACCATTTCAGGCGGATACGGTTTCACGACCTGCGCCATAGTTGTGCATCGTTATTGCTTGCAAATGGAGTGTCTTTAAAGGAAATACAGGAATGGCTTGGACATAGCACATTCAAGACCACCGCCGATATTTACGCGCACCTAGAAAGCGATTCAAAACTTGCTGCGGCGGCTGCTATGACATGGATTGAGAATACATCGCTTGCACAGGCCATGAGCGGGACGGACGGTTCGAAGTAAGGTTGCAAATCATGGCAACACTCCCGAAAGTGTTGCTATGACCAGGGTAAAATGCCTGTTGAAGCGGTCAGTTTCGGAAAAGTAAAAAGCCAGCAAACGCTGATGTTTACTGGCTTCTGTGAGCGGAGGGTAAGGGATTCGAACCCTTGCGACGTTTCCGTCAAACGGTTTTCAAGACCGCCCCGTTATGACCACTTCGGTAACCCTCCGAGTATGTGAGCCACGGAATGAAGATATTTACCAATTGGAAAAATGGCAACATTTCATGGCAACACTCAAAAATATTTAGTTGTTACTGCAACTGGAAAGCCCCATAAAATCAAGACTTTTTCCATTTAGGAGGGTGGTCAGCCCACAGTCTTTCAAGACCACCGCTAAATAGACGACTTTATCCTATATTAACTCATTTGCAGTATCCATGTAAGCCGAAACAAACTTCCAGACATAATCATATGCCCTGTGCTTACCTTTGCTCACTAAGTAGTGAGGAATGTCAGCACGCTCTGTTCCCATCCCATTTTGAGGGACAACACTCAAATATGGCGAATAAAGGCAAATTGCATCATCTGCATTAGGGTCAATAATCATAGCTGCAAAGTTGGGGTTGTATTCATACTGAAACACTTTGAATTTATTTGTGAAGTTAGGATTTTTTGTTTTGAATTGCTGGAATCGTTCCATCGCTGTTTGTAGTTTTTTGTCTGTATCTTCTTTACGCAATTCGACTAACTGACGAGAACCATTCGAATTAGGAGAAAGCATATAGCAAATAAAACTGCCTCCTCGCTCAAGAAGGCGAATGACAGCATCTCGATATGGAATAGGTCGTTCTGTAGAAAATAGATAGTTTGAGCAAGTATTAAGCGTTGTTCCGAAATCTATAACTGTTTGCTCTGCCATATCAATTAGTTTCGCTTTGTCTCGCTGACTAATTCTTTCGAGGTAACATTGGACTCGCTCCATGTCGACAAAACCATGTGCGGAACGCCAGCGCCTTGATATGTGTTTTTGGCTAGAGTCTGGGGCAAACACATAAACCTCCCGCCCTTCGAATGTGCCAACTGGATGAAACTTTGTTTTCTCATCATTTGACAAAATTTCATAGACGTCTTTTGAAATCGCAACAGCATCTTGTGGAGTTGCTTTTTCAAGATGCGCCCCCCAATTAATATCTGATGAATGAATAAACCCTTGTTGCCCATCATCTGTATATTTAATAGTACCTTTATGCATGGAAATACGGATATGGAGTTCGCCATTAATGTTTGCGTTCTGGAACTCCGATTTGAGTGCTGGCAAGTCTAAGTTGAGAATGTCTTGAACAAACTTTAGTGCTGTAGTAACGGCAGTTACCTCACTACTATCATGAATAGCAACTAAGCCGCCATCACCGAGCCAAGACCATACGACGGCTTTCTCACACCTTTGTGATTTTACTACCCGAGATAACCGGCTAGCTATCTTCTCATATAGCAAATCAAATGCTTGAGTAGCAACATCTTTAGGGTTGCTGCGAACAACATTTGAATGTCCGGAAGCGTCTATGAACACCAAATAAACGTTCTCATAGACAGTGTTCTTAATAAAAAGGTTGGTTTCCATAATAATGCCTCCTGCTTGATTATGATATTAGCTCATTAACTGCTAACGAAACAAGTTTTTCCGATTCTTGTTCTAGCTCTATCCACTTTGGAGATGGTGCGTGTTTGGCTTCTTTTCCGCCAAGCATGCCGCAAGCTGTAACTTCCTTTTTTCCAAAAGAAGAAAACAGCTTGGCCTCAAATCCGTTATCCTGCGCAAAGGATAAGATTTTTTCGCTTAACTCGGTGCTATAAGCATGAAAATCCCCCAAATCTTCAGAACCATTAAACTCGCAAAAACTTAATCGAAATAATTTTGAATCCAATTCAGACAGAATTTGTTTTACACTGTCAAAATCGATTGTATAAGGACAAGATGAGTTTGGTGGAAGGAAGTTATTCATTAATAGTATCCCAAGACAAGGCTTTTCTCCTGCGATTTCTGATATGCTAGCAAGAGCTGACAACGAATCTTGGTACGGAAACTTATCCTCAATAGGCATAATGGACTTGCGGTTTTTAGTTCCATGTAATGATAAATGGATCGTAGTTCGTGACGAGAAGAAACCATTCCGCAAGTCCTCTACATATTCATCTATCATTTGCGGAATCCCACTTGTTGCTATGATGTGCCTGTAAACAGTTTGCTCCAATTTATGCATTGCATAATTAGTAAGTTGAATCGCTTCTCGCACTTCTGGATATGAGAAGCCTGGCTCACCCTGACCCATATATGCAAATTCTCTTTGATTTGATCTCAAGTTAACATGGTCGGAACAATGCATATCCGTAAGAACCATGAAAATGTTTTGTTTTGCTATTTCTTCAGATGTGAACTGCTTTCCAAAAGGCAACTGCGTTCCTGTTCTACAAAATCTGCACGCAAGGTTCATTGAACTCAATACACAACCACTGCTAACAGATGTTGTGTACCCACAGACATCATCATCCACATTCTTTGAACGCTTTGTAAAGGCTGCACTTTCTACATATTTTGAAGAAGATGGGTGCTTCCACGCATACCTAACCCCATCAGCACCATTTTCACCAAAAGTGTCATGCCCAATAAACTGAAAAGTGTTCATAATTAATATTTCCCTCCTTGTGCAAGCAGCTAATAGCTACTACCCTGATATGTTGGCTCAACAATATCAATAAACCTCTTATCACTAGATTGGACAGCATAGCAACTATCATAAAAAGGACATCTATCAAAATTTGATTTTAACCATTTTGCAGAATCCGTTTTTAGGTTGCAGTCTGGACAGTCTTTAAGGCAAACAGAACGACCAATCCACCACTCAATTGTGTTAATTGTTGTTATATCACAAGCTGTTAGCCATTGAATGGTGTCAAAAACATCGGAACAAATTTTACGCAATGCTGCTACAGTCTGCTCTTTTCTTTGAATGTTCGGATTGAAAATGAAATCAAAAGCCTTTTGGTTAACAGGCTTCACTAATCCTCTGCGTAAAAAGCCCCTGATAATATGATAATCAATAGCAGGCTTACAATATTGTCTCAGTGCATTAAATTCCTCATAATCAGATAGATTCTGTAATAACAATTGCGTTTTCTTGCCTTCAGGATCTTCTGAAAAGGCCTTTGAGGAGTTTAATGTGCCTATCATGTTCTCAGATTTTTTTATAGAAAAATTCGGCGCAAAGAAGATGTCGTAATAACCATAGTCCATTTCCAAAAGACTACGTCCTACTGAGCGCAAAAGAGAACACCGTTCTCTTGCTCGGATGCGCTTAGGTTTATTGTAACTAGCTAGTAACTCCGTCACTTTTGCAGAGGTTATTTTGGCAATGCTTGCGGGGTTGATCCAAGCACTATCGTCCAATGTCATTTTATATACAGCATCTCGCAAGAAATCCCAGTTTATTTGATGGCAAATTGCTGCACATACCACTTCGCATCCAATTCTATCTTCTAGTGACAAGTTTTCAAACGAACTATTGCGAGGAGGCATAGAGGTAGCAATCCTTGAGTAAATTTCCTTGAAGTTCAACATGTCAAGTGAAACTTCTGCAATTTCAAATGCTTCTACTATATTTTCTGAAACATTATATTCGTGACTCAAATAGACACCTCCCCATCTGTTGTAATACCTTAGCAGAGTTCAAAATATTTAATTAACGCTGTCGCACAAAACACTCCATCATGCAGATGAATAATACGCATTGCATGACATTTAGCGACTGTCGCCAATATTCACAACAACAATGATTGCCCCGCAGGGCTCCGCGGGAGTGCCCACGGCACTTTCGGCATCGCCAAAGTGTTATAGTGGGTTATATACTTTGAAAAGGTATGCAACCCCATGGCGATTGCCGCGAAACAGAATATACCATTTGTGAGCAAAAGGCTTGCCAATTTTGAAAAACCCTGCCCAGTTGATAACTCATTTTCGAAAATCCCTAACATGTGACGGCACTTAGTTTTACGAAAGCTGCCACCCAAATTCTACATTTATTTTACCATATCCTTACTTGGGTTCATAGATGAAATTTCGATGTTATGTTCTTAGTGCTATGCATATTTTGCCTTCCCAAATGAAGCGAGGCGGATGTGCTGGCTATGTAATGCCATGTATTTATCCTCCTTGTGTAATTCATGCGAATATATTATTTGGTTTTATTAAAAATGGAGTCCCGGGCCTCCGGTGGTGCCACATCGCGTATGAAAGGTGCTAGCGTGGGTGGCAACGCCGAGCCGGATCCAAAACTTGGCGTGCTGCCCCCTTCCAAACGATATGGCGGGTAAAGCAAGCGCAACGTTGAAAAGAGGTTAAAGCGGGAGCGGTGCGGTCTGTTTCAGGGCGAACCCTTTCCAGAGATGGCGAAACCCGTCCATGGCTTAAAAACGTCTGTTTTATTGTTGCTAGTGTATAATATCCACTTGGCGTGTAATGTGTGAGTCCTTTATTGGAAAATATTTCGTATGCGGTTGCCTTATATGAAGGCGTTGGGCTTGTAGCCTAGGTGTTCTTCACAGGTATAGTGAATTCAATGAGAAATCGTCCCGATGGAGCGGGACGGTTTTCGAAGCAATTCACTATATCTTGCAATTTTTCAAAGTGGTCATGCAGCCGGGAATGAGTACCATTCACGCATAACAAGTAAAAGTGCCTGCGATTAGTTGCAATTAATCGCAGGCACTTTTTTTGTGTCAAAAAACGTTCGTTGTTTATTATGCCCTAAAACAACGAATAAGCCGCGATAACACTAACCACAGTAATAGAAACCGTAGAAACCAGCTTAAACATGGTGTTCAGCGAAGGCCCGGAGGTGTCTTTGAAGGGGTCGCCCACGGTGTCGCCGATGACAGCAGCCTTGTGGCTGTCGGAACCTTTGCCGCCGTGTTTTCCGCTTTCGATGTATTTCTTGGCGTTATCCCAGGCACCGCCGGCGTTGCACATAAATATGGCAACTACGAAACCGATAACAGTGGCACCGCCGATAAACCCTACAACGCCCTCCACGCCAAAAATGAGGCCGGTGACTATTGGCAGGATTACTGCTGCCAACGTAGGTGCAACCATTTCGCGCAACGCACCTTTTGTACAAAGGTCAACGCAGGCGGCATAGTCTGGCTCGGTTTTTTCTTCCATGATGCCTTTTATCTCTCTAAACTGGCGGCGTACTTCCACCACGATGCTTTGTGCGGCTTTTTGTACGGCACTCATGGTGAGCGCGGCAAACACAAACACTAGCATCGCGCCCAGGAAGATTCCGATTAGAACAGCGGGGTTATCCAGGCTAAGATCTAGGCCGGGGAAAACCTGGCCTGCGGAATTTTCTAAATATCCTGCGGCGTTTGTTATTGTATAGCCGCTGTGTTCCGCGACATAGTGCGTGGCAATTTTAATATAAGACACCAGCAACGCCAGCGAAGTAAGCGCGGCAGAACCCACCGCAAAGCCCTTGCCCGTGGCAGCGGTTGTGTTGCCCAGTGCGTCCAGTGCGTCCGTGCGTTCACGTACTTCCGACGGAAGGTGAGCCATTTCGGCGATTCCGCCGGCGTTGTCTGCAACAGGGCCGTAAGCGTCCGTGGCTAGAGTGATTCCCAAGGTGGAAAGCATCCCCACCGCGGCAAGGCCAATGCCATAAAGCCCACGCGTGAACAATTCGGCATAGTTGACATGGTAGGTGTCCAGCGTTCCGCCGGATGCGATGAAGCTGACAACAATAGCTACAACAACAATGATTACAGGCGGCACGGTAGATTTCATGCCAAGGGAAATGCCACCGATAACAATGGTAGCCGCGCCTGTTTCTGACGCCGCGGCCAAATCTTTAGTGGGTTTGTAATGCGTGGATGTGTAATATTCCGTGAAATATGCAATCAAACAACCGGCAACAACGCCTACGACGATGGATACAAACAATCCCCATCCATAGCTGCCCATTATAAAAACAGTAACGGGCGCAGAAGCAAGCACGGCAAGCCCGGAGGCGGTGTATGTCCCTTTACGCAAAGTCGTAAGAAGCTGCGCCTGGGAAGCCTTTTCGCCTGTTCGGATAAGGAAGGTGCCTATCAGCGAAGCAATCATTCCCACCACGGCAATGGCTACGGGAAGGAACATGGCCGCCCACATCAAATCCGTGCCAACAAAAGCGGCGTACCCCAGCGCGATTCCGGCGTGCATGGCTTTGATATAGCTTTCATAAAGGTCGGCACCCATGCCGGCTACGTCGCCAACATTGTCGCCAACGTTGTCTGCGATAACGGCTGGGTTGCGTGGGTCATCTTCCGGAATTCCGGCTTCAACTTTGCCCACAAGGTCTGCGCCAACGTCGGCGGCTTTGGTGAAAATCCCCCCGCCAACACGGGCAAACAGCGCGAAAACAGCCACACCAACCCCAAACATAACCATGTTTTCGGCGATGCCGCGGGCAACGCAGCCATACAAATTGTATAGCACGTCTGCAAAAACAAAACGCAAAACCAAAAACCAAATGGATACGTCCAAAATGGAAAGGCCTACTACGGTGAAACTAAGTACAGTCCCGGAGGCAAAGGCTACTTTTAGCCCTTGATTTAGGCTGTCGCTGGCGGCATGAGCCGTGCGCACGTTAGCCCTTGTGGCAATTTGCATTCCAATGAATGCAGAAAGCTGCGACAGCACACCGCCCGTAACAAACGCGACCGGCATAAATGGCGAAGCGTGACCCACCACGGCCAATATAATGAGTGCGATTACGATTACTACGTAAATTATGGCGACCACTCTAAACTGGCGTTGAAGGTAAGCCCCGGCTCCTTTTCTGATAGAATCGGAGAGCTTTTTCATTTTGTCAGAGCCCTCACCAAAGCTCATGACCTTGCGTGCCTGCAAAAAGGCAAAACATAAGGCCACGAAGGCCCCGGCAATACCAATTGCAAATGCAATTTCAAAATTCATTTGTTTCACTATCCTTTCATATTTATATCTTTATATCCTGACAATTCTACTCCTTGGAGGAGGTTTTTGTCAACTGCGGTTCTACTGAATTGGTTTCATCGAAAAATTCAGTTGGTTGTAAATTCCTACCAACTGAATTTTACAAAATTCAACTGGTCTCAATTTACAACCAGGGCGTGTTGCCACTACGGAAATGGTAGGATTTTTGCGGCAATTTTGGGCTTAGATCCTGTTTTCGATACGTGTAACAATGCGCTAAGATTTATTCTTGAATCGTTGGATTTTTTTTGACGTCCAACAAAAACATCCAAAAAACCGCGGTATTACGCGATTCTTTGAACAAGGGGGTGTCAAGGTTTTTTACTTGATACC
>Ga0123355_10014366_pt1 | contig 12380 bp, 10 predicted proteins | sample TergutEmb28metaG_3_FD_89872 | JGI IMG/M metagenome (GOLD analysis project Ga0123355, IMG submission 89872) | Embiratermes neotenicus P1 segment gut microbial communities from Petit-Saut dam, French Guiana - Emb289 P1 | ecosystem: Host-associated > Arthropoda: Insects > Digestive system > Gut ...
CATCAATCACCCGCTCGACTGCCCGATCTGTGACCAGGGCGGCGAATGCGATCTGCAGGACCAGGCCATGGCCTACGGCTTCGACCGCAGCCGCTATCGCGAGCCGAAACGGGCGGTAAAGGAGAAGAATTTCGGTCCGTTGATCGGCACCCAGATGACGCGCTGCATCCACTGCACACGCTGCGTCCGCTTCCTCGACGATATTGCGGGCGTGCCGGAGCTGGGGATGGTCAACCGCGGCGAGGATTCGGAGATCACCAACTTCATCGAGCGGGCGCTCACCTCGGAACTCTCGGCGAACATTATCGATCTTTGCCCCGTCGGCGCCCTGACGTCAAAGCCCTATGCGTTCATCGCGCGGCCGTGGGAGCTGCGCAAGACGGAGTCGGTCGACGTGCTCGACGCCGTCGGCAGCAATATCCGCATCGATGCGCGCGACGGCGCGGTCTTGCGCGTCTTGCCGCGCCTCAACGAAGACGTCAACGAGGAATGGATCTCCGACAAGACGCGGTTCGCCGTCGACGGCCTGAAGCGCAACCGTCTCGACCGGCCCTATGTGCGGCGCGACGGACGGCTCCATGAGACCGATTGGAATGAGGCCTTCGCGGTCATCGCCGAACGTGTGAGCGCAACTCCGGGAGAGCGGATCGCCGCCGTCGCGGGTGACCTCGCCGATTGCGAGGCGATGCTGGCGCTGAAGGCGCTGATGCGGGCGATCGGCTCGGCCAACTCGGATTGCCGCCAGGACGGTGCCGCGGCCGATCCCGCGATCCGCGCCTCCTATATATTCAACAGCGGCATCGCCGGTATCGACGAGGCCGATGCCGCCCTCCTCATCGGCACCAATCTGCGCGTCGAAGCGCCGATCGTGAATGCGCGCGTGCGCAAGCGCTGGCTGGCCGGGGGCTTCGAGACCGGCGGCGTCGGGCCGGCGCTGGATCTGACCTATCCGGTGAAGATGCTGCCGTTCGGCGAGGCGCCGGGCTTTCTCGGCGGCGCCAAAAAGCCGATGGTGATCCTTGGGCAGGGCGCGTTGCGGCGCCAGGACGGCGCCGCGATCCTGGCCGCGGCGCGCAAGCTGGCCGAGGCCTGCGGTGCCGTGCGCGAGGACTGGAACGGCTTCAACGTGCTGCAGCTGGCGGCCTCGCGCGTCGGCGGCCTTGATCTCGGCTTCGTGCCGGGGCCGGGCGGGCGCGATACCGCCGGCATTCTCGCCGGCTGCGCCTCCGGCGCGGTCGATCTCGTCTACCTCCTTGGCGCCGACGAGCTCGACATGAGCAGGCTCGGCAATGCCTTTGTGATCTACCAGGGTCATCACGGCGACGCCGGCGCCCGGCGCGCCGACGTCATCCTGCCGGGTGCCGCCTATACCGAGAAAGACGCAACCTACGTCAACACCGAGGGGCGGGTGCAGCTCGGCCGCCGCGCGGTGTTTCCGCCGGGCGACGCGCGTGAGGACTGGGCCATCATCCGCGCGCTCTCCGCGGTGCTGGGCACGACCTTGCCCTACGACAATCTGCGCGACGTGCGCGCCGGCCTGATCGCGGCGAACCCGGTCTTCGCCCATGTCGACGAGCGGGTGCCGGCGGCATGGGGGGCGTTCGGCGTCGAGGGCCCGGTCGATGCGGCGCCGTTCGTCTATCCGATCGCCGATTTCTACCGCACCGATCCGATCAGCCGTGCGTCGCCGACGATGACGGCCTGCGTCGCGGCGATCGAAGCCAGGAGCGCGGCGGAACGGAACGTCGCATGAGCGGTTTCTGGTCCGGCTATTTCTGGCCGACGGTCATCACCATTCTCGAGATTTTGCTGGTCGTCATCGTGATCGCCCTGGCGATGGCCTATCTCACCTATTTCGAGCGCAAAGTGCTGGCGCTGATGCAGCGCCGCAAAGGGCCGAACGTGATCGGCCCCTTCGGCCTCTTGCAGCCGTGGGCGGACGCGCTGAAGCTGGTCACCAAGGAAACCATCATTCCTAGCGGCGCCAACCCCACCATCTTCCTGATGGCGCCGATGCTCTTGTTCATGCTCTCTCTGGTGGCGTGGGCGGTGATCCCCTTCGGTGAGGGCTTGGTGATCTCCGACATCAACGTCGGCATCCTCTATCTCTTCGCGATCAGCTCGCTGGGCGTCTACGGCATTATCATGGCGGGCTGGGCGTCGAACTCGAAATACGCCTTCCTCGGCGGGCTGCGGTCGGCGGCCCAGATGGTTTCCTACGAGGTCTCGATCGGCTTCGTGCTGGTGACGGTGCTGCTGTGCGTCGGGTCGCTCAACCTGTCGCAGATCGTGCTGGCGCAGCGGCACATCTGGTTCTTCATTCCGTTGTTCCCGATGTTCATCGTGTTCTTCATCTCGGGTCTGGCGGAAACCAATCGCGCGCCCTTCGACCTGCCCGAGGGCGAAGCCGAGCTGGTCGCCGGGTTCTTTGTCGAATATTCCTCGATGTCGTTCGCTCTTTTCTATCTCGGCGAATATGTGAACATGATCCTCATGAGCGCGATGACCAGCATTCTGTTCCTCGGCGGCTGGCTGCCGCCGTTCGGGATCACCCCGGCGCACGCGCCCTACGGCACCATCTGGTTCATCCTCAAGATCTCGCTGGTGCTGTTCGCGTTCCTGTGGGTGCGCGCGACCTTCCCGCGTTTTCGCTACGACCAGCTGATGCGGCTTGGCTGGAAGGTGTTTCTTCCGCTCTCTCTTTTCTGGTTGGTGCTGACCGCCGGCGTGCTGGTATGGGCGGGCTGGCTGCCGGCGCGTGCATAGGAGAAAGACCATGGCGCTTCGCGACCGCGGCGTGGCCAGCGTTCTCTTGACGGAACTGATTGCCGGCCTGGGCCTGACATTCCGTTACATGTTCAAGCCGACGGCGACGATCAACTATCCGTACGAAAAGGGCCCCTTGAGCCCGCGTTTTCGCGGCGAACATGCGCTGCGCCGCTACCCCAACGGCGAAGAGCGCTGCATCGCGTGCAAGCTGTGCGAGGCGATCTGCCCCGCGCTCGCCATCACCATCGAAGCGGAGGCCCGGGAGGACGGCAGCCGCCGCACCACGCGCTACGACATCGACATGACCAAATGCATCTACTGCGGCTTTTGCCAGGAGGCATGCCCGGTCGACGCCATCGTCGAAGGGCCGAACTTCGAATTCGCCGCCGAGACGCGCGAGGAGCTGTTCTACGACAAGGAGAAGCTGCTGGCGAACGGCGACCGCTGGGAGGCGGAAATCGCCAACAACATCGCGCTGGACGCGCCTTACCGATGATCGTCCAGGCGATCTGTTTCTACGTTTTCGCGGCGATCGCCGTCGCCTCCGGCGTCATGGTCATCGCCGCGCGCAACCCGGTGCACTCCGTGCTGTTCCTGATCCTGGCCTTTTTCAACGCGGCGGGCCTCTTCGTGCTGATGGGGGCAGAGTTCCTGGCCATGATCCTGGTCATCGTCTATGTCGGCGCGGTCGCGGTGCTGTTCCTGTTCGTCGTGATGATGCTCGACATCGATTTCGCCCGGCTGCGATCGGGCGTGGTGCGGTATCTGCCGCTCGGCGCCACGGTCGGCATCATTCTCGCGGTCGAGCTGGTGCTGATGTTCGCGGCCTGGGTGTTCGCGCCGGAGGTCGGGCAGGCCCTGGCGGCGCCGGCGCCGGGGCCCCATGTCACCAATACCGCGGCCCTCGGCGATCTGCTCTATACCAAATACGTGTACGCGTTTCAGGCCGCGGGCCTCATTCTGCTGACCGCGATGATCGGCGCGATCGTGCTGACACTGCGGCATAAACCGGACGTGCGACGGCAGAAGATCGCTGCGCAAGTGTCGCGCCAGCGCGCCGAGACCGTCGCCCTGGTCAAGGTGAAAGCCCGGGAGGGCATCGGCGAAGAGCAGGGGGTGCGGTAATGCCGATAGGGCTCGCCCATTATCTTATCGTCGCGGCTATCCTGTTTACCCTCGGCATCTTCGGCATTTTCCTCAATCGCAAGAACGTCATCGTCATCCTGATGTCGATTGAGCTCATGCTGCTCGCGGTCAACATCAATTTCGTGGCGTTCTCGAGCTTTCTCGGCGACATGGTCGGCCAGGTGTTCGCGATGTTCGTCCTGACGGTGGCGGCGGCCGAGGCCGCGATCGGTCTTGCCATCCTCGTCGTCTATTTCCGTAATCGCGGCACGATTGCGGTTGCCGACATCAATCTGATGAAAGGCTGAAGGTGGCCATTCTCGCCGTTTTTCTGCCGCTCGTCGGCGCCGTCATCGCGGGCTTTTTCGGCCGCGTCATCGGCGATCGCGGCGCGCAGATCGTGACCTGCTCGTGCCTCGGGCTGGCGGCGATATGCGGCCTTCTGGTGTTCAACGATATCGCCGTCTGGCATCACACGGGAATCGTGCCGCTGTTCACGTGGATCGACGCCGGCCAGCTGAAAGTGGCATGGGCGTTGAAGCTCGACGCGCTGTCGGCCGTGATGCTGGCGATGGTCACGGTCGTTTCGTTCGTCATCCACGTCTATTCCATCGGCTACATGGCCGGCGATCCGTCGATCCCGCGCTTCATGTCGTATTTGAGCCTCTTTACCTTCTTCATGCTGATGCTGGTGACCTCGAGCAATTTCGTTCAGCTGTTTTTCGGCTGGGAAGGCGTCGGCCTTGCCTCCTACCTGCTGATCGGCTTCTGGTACGACCGGCCCAGTGCCAACGCCGCGGCGATCAAGGCCTTTGTCGTCAACCGCGTCGGCGATTTCGGCTTCGTGCTCGGCATTTTTGCGGTCTATTACCTTTTCGGCACGCTCGATTTCGGCCCGGTGTTCGCCGGCGCCGCCGGCATGGCAGGCAAGACCCTGGTTTTTCTCGGCATGCATGCCGACGCCCTGACCGTGACCTGCATCCTGCTTTTCATCGGTGCCATGGGAAAATCGGCGCAGATCGGCCTCCATACCTGGCTGCCGGACGCAATGGAAGGCCCGACCCCGGTCTCGGCCCTGATCCATGCCGCGACGATGGTGACCGCGGGTGTGTTCATGGTGGCGCGGCTGTCGCCGATGTTCGAATACGCGCCGGTGGCGCTCAATTTCGTCGTCGTGGTCGGCGGCACCACGGCGCTGTTCGCCGCGACTGTCGGTATCGCCCAGACCGACATCAAGCGCGTCATCGCCTACTCGACCTGTTCCCAGCTCGGTTACATGTTCTTTGCCGCGGGCGTCTCGGCCTACCAGGCCTCGATCTTCCATCTGATAACGCACGCATTCTTCAAGGCCCTGTTGTTCCTCGCCGCCGGCTCGGTGATCCACGCCATGTCCGGGGAGCAGGATATGCGCAAGATGGGAGGGCTGGGGCGCCTCATACCGGTCACGTGCGTCGTGATGTGGATCGGCAGCCTCGCGCTCGCCGGCATCCCGCCTTTTGCCGGCTATTTTTCGAAGGACATGATCCTCGAGGCGGCTTACGCATCCGGCAGCGAGGTCGGCGCATACGCGTTCGTTCTGGGTTGCTTCGCCGCGTTCCTGACCGCGTTCTATTCCTGGCGCCTCCTGTTCCTGACCTTTCACGGCCAGTCGCGCGCCGGCCACGACGCTTTGCATCATGTCCACGAATCGCCGAACGTGATGTTGATCCCGCTTTATGTCCTTGCCGCCGGCGCGCTCATCATGGGTGCGCTCGGCTATCACTGGCTGGTCGGCGCCGGCGCCAAGGAGTTCTGGGGCAACGCGATCGTGGTGCTGCCGCGGCATGCCGGCATCGCCGGCGCCGAGCGCGTGCCGGCGTGGGTCTCGGCCCTGCCGCTGGTGGCGGGCCTCCTCGGCATTGCTGCCGCCTGGTACGCCTATATCCGCAAGCCGGGCGTCCCGGCGGAGACCGCACGCGCGTTCGAGCCGGTCTACCTCTTCCTCCTCAACAAATGGTATTTCGACGAGATCTATAATTTCATTTTCGTGCGGCCGGCTTTCTGGCTCGGGCGCCTGCTGTGGCGGCGCGGCGACGGCACGGTCATCGACGGGTTCGGGCCCGACGGCGTTTCCGAAGTGACCGGCGACCTCTCGGTGCGCGCCAGCCGCCTGCAGTCGGGCTATGTGTTCCAGTACGCCTTTGCCATGGTCATCGGCGTCGCGATCTTCGTCTCCTGGTTCCTGTTCTTCCGGCACGCGTGACCATATCGAGCTGGCCCTTGCTTTCCCTCGTCACCTTTCTGCCGCTCCTCGGCGTCGCGCTGATCCTGATTCTGCGGGGCGACGAGGAAGCGACGGCGCGCAACGCGCGCTGGATCGCGCTTTGGACCTCGCTGGTGGTGATGGCGTTGTCGTTCGTGCTGTGGGCGGGCTTCGACACCAACAGCGCCGACTTTCAGTTCGTCGAGCACGCGGTCTGGCTGCCGGGCCTCAACATCGCCTATCACATGGGCATCGACGGCATTTCGCTGTTCTTCGTGCTGTTGTCGACCGTTCTGACGCCGATATGCGTGGTGGCAAGCTGGACGGCAATCACGCGCCGCGTCAAGGAATACATGATCGCCTTCCTCGTCCTCGAGACGTTGATGGTGGGCATGTTCTGCGCGCTCGATTTCGTCGTCTTCTACATGTTCTTCGAAGGCGTGCTGATCCCCATGTTCCTGATCATCGGGGTGTGGGGCCACGCCCGCCGCATCTACGCCGCGTTCAAGTTCTTCCTCTATACCCTCTTGGGCTCGGTGCTGATGCTGCTGGCGATCCTCGCCATCTATAACCAGACCGGCACCACCGACATCGTCACCGCGCTCAATCACAACTTTCCGCCGGCGCTTCAGACCTGGCTGTGGCTCGCCTTCTTCGCGTCCTTTGCGGTGAAAGTGCCGATGTGGCCGGTCCATACCTGGCTGCCCGACGCCCATGTCGAGGCACCGACCGCAGGCTCCGTCATTCTCGCCGGCGTTCTCCTGAAGATGGGCGGCTACGGCTTCATCCGTTTTTCGCTGCCGATGCTGCCCGACGCCTCGGCTCAGTTCGCGCCGCTGATCTATACGTTGAGCGTGGTCGCCATCATTTACACGTCGCTGGTGGCGCTGGCGCAGGACAATATGAAGAAGCTGATCGCGTATTCGTCGGTTGCGCATATGGGCTTCGTCACTATCGGCATTTTCACCGGCACGCCCGAGGGCATGCAGGGGGCCATGATCCAGATGCTGAGCCACGGCATCGTATCGGCGGCGCTGTTCCTGTGCGTCGGCGTCGTCTATGACCGGCTTCACACGCTCGAGATCGCACGCTACGGCGGCCTCGTGCACAATATGCCGAAATACGCCTTCGTCTTCATGATGTTCACGCTGGCGGCGATCGGCCTGCCCGGCACCAGCGGCTTCGTCGGCGAGTTCCTGTCGCTGGTCGGCGCCTTCAAGATCAACACCTGGGTCGCGTTTCTCGCCACGACCGGCACGATCCTCGGCGCGGCCTACATGCTTTACCTCTATCGCCGTGTCATTTTCGGCGCGATAACCCGCGACGATCTGCGCGCCATGCTCGACCTCAACTGGCGCGAAGTGGCCGTGTTCGCGCCGATGATCGCGATCGTGCTGTGGATGGGCATCTATCCTTCGAGCTTCCTCCATCCGATGCAGCCCGCCATCACCCACATCGTCCAGCATATCGAGGCCGCACGTCAGATCGCGCCCGAGACCAGCGTGGCGGCGCGCTGACCATGCCGCTTGCTCCTCTCCCCGACTTTCTCGCGGCGCTGCCCGAGATTTTTCTTGGCGTGGCGGCAATGGCGCTCCTGATCCTGGGCGTGTTCCAGGGCGAGGCGCGGTCCGCCAAGGAAGTATCGTGGCTCTCCGTCGTCGTTCTGGTCGTGGCCATTTTCATGGTCGGCGCCCAGAACGGCGTGCGGCACGTGACCCTCGCCGGCATGTTCATCAACGACGGCTACAGCATCTTTGCCAAGATCCTGGTGCTGCTCGGCTCGGCGCTGTCGCTGGTTCTGTCGATCCGCTACAACGAGCGCGAGAACATTGCCCGGTTCGAGTATCCGGTGCTGGTGCTGCTCAGCACCACCGGCATGCTGATGATGATCTCGGCAAATGATCTGCTGGCGCTTTATCTCGGCCTCGAGCTGCAGTCGCTGGCTCTTTATATCGTCGCCAGCTTCGACCGCGATAGCGCGCGCTCGAGCGAAGCCGGGCTCAAATATTTCGTCCTCGGCGCGCTCGCGTCGGGCATGATGCTTTACGGCATCTCGATGATCTACGGCTTCGCCGGCAGCACCGGGTTCGACACGCTGGCGGCGCATCCCGGCGGGCACATGACGCCGTCGCCGGGCCTCGTCATGGGCATCGTGTTCCTGATCGTCGGCCTCGCCTTCAAGGTCTCGGCGGTGCCGTTCCACATGTGGACGCCGGACGTCTATGAGGGTGCGCCGACGCCGGTAACGACCTTCTTCTCGGTGGCGCCGAAGATTGCGGCGATGGCGCTGTTCGTGCGCGTCATGGTCGGTCCGTTCCACACGCTGCTGTTCGAATGGCGCCAGGTGATCTGGGCGATTGCGGTCGCCTCCATGATCCTGGGGGCGCTGGCCGCCATCAACCAGCGCAATATCAAGCGCCTGATGGCCTACAGCTCGATCGGCCATATGGGCTATGCGCTGATCGGGCTGGCCGCCGGCAACGCCATCGGCGTGCGCGGCGTTCTGATCTATCTGGCGATCTATCTGTTCATGAATATCGGCACCTTCGCCGTCATTCTCTCGATGCGCCGCGGCGGCAGGATGGTCGAAGGCATCGAAGATCTTGCCGGCTTGTCGCGCACCCAGCCTGCGATGGCTCTGGCGCTCGGCATCTTCATGTTTTCGCTCGCCGGGATTCCGCCGCTGGCCGGCTTTTTCGCCAAGCTCTACATTTTCATGGCGGCGATCCAATCCGGCCTTAACGTGCTTGCCGTCATCGGCGTCGTCACCAGCGTGGTCGGCGCCTACTACTATGTCCGCATCGTCAAGTTGATGTATTTTGACGAGCCCGCCGCCGGCGGTGCCTTCGACCGCGGCAACGGGCTCGAGGTCAACGCGGTGCTGGTCGCCGCGAGCATTATCATCATGTTCTTCTTCCTATATCCGGCGCCGGTCGTAGCGGGGGCGCAGGCGGCCAGCGCGGCGCTGTTCCCGGGATGATGCCGCTGCCGCCGTTCTTCGCACTGCAACATTTCGGCGAGATCGACAGCACCAGCGACGAGGCAAGGCGGCGGGCCGCTGCCGGCGCGGCTGAAGGACTGGTGATCTGGGCCGATCGGCAAAGCGCCGGACGCGGCCGCCAGGGCAGGGCCTGGCAATCCCCGCGCGGCAACCTCTACTGCTCGCTCCTGCTGCGGCCCGGAAAGCCGCCCGGCGAGGTGGCGCAGCTGAGCTTTGCGGCGGCGCTCGCCGTCTGCGACGCGCTGCCCGGCCCGGGCGCGCCGCGCTGCAAATGGCCGAACGACGTGCTCATCGACGGCAGGAAGGTGGCCGGCATCCTGCTCGAGTCCGAAGCAGCCGGCGACAACGTCGCTGCGTTGATCATCGGCTTCGGCATCAACCTCAAGAGCCACCCCGAGGGCACGGCGACACCGGCGACATCGCTCGCGGCGGTCGGCGTCAGGACGACGCCCGGCACCGTGCTGGGCGATCTTTGCCGGCGCTTCCTTCCCTGGTACGAGACCTGGCGCGAGCGCGGCTTCGCCCCGTTGCGCGAGGCGTGGCTCGGCCGCGCCCACGGACTGGGCGGCGAGATCCGCGTGCGCCAGGGCGCGCTCGAAACCCGTGGCCGTTTCGTCGATCTCGACGCATCGGGCGCCCTCGTACTCGAAACCGGCGAGGGAAGGCGCCATATTCCGGCTGGCGACGTGTTTGCCACCGGGTAGGAGCCGCGCCCATGCTGCTTGCCATCAATGCCAACAATACCAACACCGTGTTCGCATTGTGGGACGGCGCCGCCCTCAAAGGCAGCTGGCGCGCCGCCACCGAGGCAAAGCGCACCGCCGACGAATACGTCGTGTGGCTGGATCATCTTCTGGCATTGGCGAAGCTGTCGCGGGCGGATGTCGACGGCGCGGTGATCGCGAGCGTCGTGCCCGGCGTTAACTTCAACCTCGTGACGCTGTCCCGGAAATATTGCCGCACCGACCCGGTGATCGTCGGCGAGGCAGGAGTAAAGCTCGGTGTCAGGGCCCTGGTCGACCGTCCGGAGGAAGTCGGCGCCGACCGCCTGGTCAACACCGTCGCCGCCCATGATCGCTACAAGGGGCCCCTGATCATTGTCGATTTCGGCACCGCGACGACGTTCGACGTGGTCGACGCAAACGGCAACTATGCCGGCGGCGTCATTGCGCCGGGCATCAACTTGTCGCTGGCGGCACTCACCGCGGCGGCGGCCAAGCTGCCCTCCATCCGTATCCGGCGCACCGAGAAGGTGATCGGCAAGGACACGGAAAGCTGTATGCAATCCGGAATCTATTGGGGTTATATCGGGCTGGTCGAAGGTCTCGTCGGGCGCATCAGGGCAGAATTCGGCACGAGCATGAGAACGGTCGCGACCGGCGGTCTGGCACCGCTCTTCGAGGGCTCCACCCCGGCACTTGAACGCGTCGACCCGGCGCTCAATTTGTGGGGGCTGCGCCTCATCTATAATCTCAATCGGACGCGATGACAGACAAGCTGGCTTCCGCGAACCGGCCCGATGAGCTGGTGTTCCTGGCGCTGGGCGGCGTCGGCGAGATCGGCATGAACTTGTCGCTCTACGGTTATGGCGGCAAATGGCTGATGATCGATTGCGGCATCACTTTCGCCGACGACACCATGCCCGGCGTCGACGTGGTGATGCCAGATCCCCGGTTTATCGCCGAGCGTGCCGACGATCTCATCGGCCTCGTCGCCACCCATGCTCATGAAGACCATATCGGCGCCATTCCTTATCTGTGGAAGCGCCTGCGCTGCCCCGTCTATGCCACGCCGTTCACCGCCGCCGTGCTGCGGCTGAAGCTGACCGAGGCGGGCCTCGACCGCGAGGTCGAGATCATCGAGATACCGATGTCCGGCCGGTTCCGGGTCGGTCCGTTCGATCTCGAGCTCGTCACCCTGACCCATTCCATCCCCGAGCCGAATGCTGTGGTGCTGCGCACGCCGCTCGGCGTGGTATTGCATACCGGCGATTGGAAGTTCGACCCCGACCCGTTGATCGGCGCAGCCAGCGACATGATGGCGCTGCGGCGGCTGGGCGACGACGGCGTCCTCGCCATGGTATGCGATTCGACCAACGCGCTGAGACCGGGCGAATCCGGATCGGAGGCGAGCGTCCGGGACGCGCTGATCGAGCTGGTCGGGCGTTGCGATAGCCGTGTCGTGGTGGCGTGCTTCGCGTCCAACGTCGCACGGCTCGCCTCGGCCGCGGCCGCGGCCGCTGTCCACGATCGTCACGTCGCGCTTGTCGGCCGCTCGCTTTGGCGCATCGAGCATGCCGCACGCGCGACCGGCTATCTCAAAGGCGTGGCGCCGTTTCTGACCGACGAAGAGGCCGCCTATTTGCCGCGCGACAAGGTGCTGCTGATTTGCACCGGCAGCCAGGGCGAGCCGCGCTCGGCGCTGGCACGCATCGCCGACGACGACCACCCCGAGATCGTCCTCGAAGAAGGCGACACGGTGATCTTCTCGTCGCGCATCATTCCGGGAAACGAGCGCGCCATCGGGCGCCTCCAGAACAAGCTCGCCGGGCTCGGCGTTGCGATCATCACCGAACAAGACGCGCCGGTCCATGTCTCGGGCCATCCGGCCCAAGACGAATTGCTGCGGATGTACCAGACGGTCCGGCCGCGCATCGCCGTGCCGGTGCATGGCGAGACACGGCACCTCCTGGCTCAGGCGCGGCTCGCGGAGCATTCCCAGGTGCCGCAACGGGTGCTGACCCGCGACGGCGAGATGATCAGGCTCGCGCCAGGCCCGGCGACGGCAATCGGCGACGTGCCCGTCGGGCGGCTTGTCGTCGACGGCACGCAGCTGATCGGCGCCGCGAGCGAAGCCATCAAGAGCCGCCAGCGCCTCGTCTTCAACGGCGCGGCGCTGGCATCGCTGGTGCTGGACCGCAACGGCGCGCTCAAGGCCGCGCCGCAGGTCACGGTGCACGGGCTCGGCGACGACGAGGCGGACGATCTCGGGGTTCGGCTCGGCGGGCGCATCGCCGAGGCGGTGGCGGAACTGTCGCCGCGCGACCGTCGCGACGACGAGGCGGTGCGCGAGGCAGCGCGCCTCGCCCTGCGCCGCTCCTTGAAGGCCTGGCATGGCAAGCGTCCGGTCACGGAAATCCATCTGGCGCGGGTCGAGGATTGAACGCGCCGTCAGCGATGCCGGCACCGCGCGATGCTTCCCGGGGGGACGAGCGCCGGAAGCGCGCCGCCATCCCGCCGCGCG
>Ga0123355_10014368_pt1 | contig 12379 bp, 7 predicted proteins | sample TergutEmb28metaG_3_FD_89872 | JGI IMG/M metagenome (GOLD analysis project Ga0123355, IMG submission 89872) | Embiratermes neotenicus P1 segment gut microbial communities from Petit-Saut dam, French Guiana - Emb289 P1 | ecosystem: Host-associated > Arthropoda: Insects > Digestive system > Gut ...
ATAAGCTCTCTTTTTTTCGCACTAAAAGAGATAGTTCAGGAAGACCACCCACTTGCCTGAAACTGCAGTTGTTTCTGCAACAAGTTACCTACCGAAATGTATCTACCTTGCATGCTGATACAAAGAAATGTGTACTGCACTCTGAAATACATATCCATAGTTTTCCAGAAAATTCTTACAAGCAAGTAGAAGTCTTACCCATTGGATTGTGGCCAAAAGTAGTAGTACCATCCTGCTGTTCGTGGGCATCATGCATTCCATGGAAACTATCTGTAAGTTGAAGATTGATGGTACAAGTATATGGCCCTTCTGAGCACATGACCCATCGAAAAAAATAGTTATTTGTAGAAGTGAAAAGTAGCATGCACAAGTAGTTGTGCATTAGAGTGAAAATCCTTAAAGCAAATATCTCTAAAGTGGTCGTTTGTATCAGAATTTTCCAATGCAAATGCTGGTGTGTGTCAGAGAAAATGGCCATGCACCTATGGTGTGTGTAGCAGGGCATTGGGTTACATTATAATTCTCAATGACTTGTTACATCACAGGTGTATGAGTATGTACATCTCACAAAGGTAATGTATATGTTGCTGTGGTTAATGTTTCGCCTCTGGCTGCCAGTTTTAACACTTTTTTTTTTGGTGCTAATGTTTGTCCAACCTGTTGCAGTTTGTGTACCTGCCAAAGTACAGTTACCAATACTAGGAAATTAAATTGTATGGATTTGTGATGGTCTCAGTGGCTTACTCATCTAAAATTTGGCCACAATATGAAGCAGTCCTGAAGCTGCAACTTAATATTTCGAGTGACAATTATTGCCAGTCACTCACAGCATGTTATGATAATGCCAGCTCAGTTCAGATGGCATAATATTGAATACGCATTATCTGATATTCCTTAGGAGCAAATCCTTCTCCCTCCCCAAGTCATCTACATTCAACTCAGACAGTATTGTGAGCAAACTGAGTTGTTTTAGCCAACAGCAATTGGAGAGCTTGCTGTGGCCTGCAATGCTTGTAGCAATGTATTGAGCGTTGTGGGGACACTTTTTGGTCTTACGCGCGCACAGTGTGCTGTGGTTAATAGACCTTTTATTGGGTATTTGTTTCAGCAGTGTAGAGTAATAAACGTAAACTCATATTTAATTATTGATGTAGTGCGGGAATTTTTGAATAAACCGCCTTTGTCCACAGTGTAAAAAATATTTCAGAAAGACCACCCACTTGTCTGAAACTACAGTTGTTTCTGCAACAAGTTACCTACCTAAATGTAGCTACCTTGCATGATGATACAAGGATTTTCTCTACGGTGCTCTGAAATTCATATCCATAGTTTTCTAGAAAAATCTTACTAGTAAACTGAAGTCTAACCCATTGAAGTCCAGGCAAATGTACACGTATCCTGCTCTTTGTGGGCATCTTGTTTTCCGTGGAATCTATCTGTGAGTTGAAGATTTATAGTACAAGTGTATGGCGCATCTGTGCACATGACCCATTGAACAAACAGTTATCTGTAAAAGTGAGAAGTATCATGCGCAAGTAAATGTGCATTACGGTGAAAATTTTTAAACAAAATATCTGTAAAGGATGGATGTGTGAATCAGAAGGACTCTATGTAAATGCTGCAGAGAGTCGAAGAAGTGACCATGCACCTACGGTGTGTGTAATAACTCCTAGGGTTACTTCCATACTTGATATTTTAAGAGAAAGTACAAGAAAATCTCTCACATTCTGTTACAATAATGGCAGCTCTATGCAGATGACATGATATTTGATACCCATTTTCTGTTATTTCTTAGGAGCCAGTCCTTCTCCATCCTCAGAACATCTACTCTCAACCCCAAGGAGTTGTGTGCGCAAAGTGTAAGGTGTCTTATCCAACAGCAAGTGGAAAACATGTTGCTGGCCTGCAATGGTTGTAGCAAAGTTTTGTGCGCTGTGGGGAAACTATGTGGTCCTATGCAGGCACAGTGCGCTGTGGTTAATAGAGCTTTTAAGGAATATTTGGCCCAGCAGTGAAGAATAATAAAGGTAAATTCATATTTAATTATTGATGTAGTGAGGCAAGTTTTGGATAAACTGCCTTTGTCCACACTGTAAGAAATATTTCAGGAAGACCACCCACTTGCCTGAAACAGCAGTTGTTTCTGCAATAATTTACCTACCTAAATGTAGCTAACTTGCATGCTGATACAAGGAATTCTGTACTGCACTGTGAAATACATATCCATAGTTTTCCAGAAAATTCTTACAAGCAAGTAGATGTCTTACCCATTGGATTCTGGCCAAAAGTAGTACTCCTATCCTGCTCTTTGTGGGCATCATGCATTCCATGGAAACTATATGTAAGTTGAAAATTAATAGTACAAGTATATGGCCCGTCTGAGCACGACCCATTGAACATAATAGTTATTCGTAGAAGCGAAAAGAGCTTGCACAATTAATTGTGCATTATAGTGAAAATCCTTAAAGCAAATATCTCTAAAAGTGGTCATTTGTATCAGAGCTTTCCAATGCAAATGCTGGAGTGATTCGGAGAAAATGGCCATGCACCTATGGTGTGTGTAGCAGGGCATTGGGTTACATTATAATTCTCAATGATTTGTTACACATGTCACAGGTGTATGAGTATGTACATCTCACAAAGGTAATATATATGTTGTTGTGGTTAATGTTTCTCCTCTGGCTGCCAGTTTTAACACGTTTTTTATTGTTGCTAGTGTTTGCCCAAGCTGTTGCAATTTGTGTACCTGCCAAAGTACAATTACCAATAATAGGAAATAAAGGTGTATGGATTTCTGATGGTGTCAGTGGCATAATCATGTAAAATTTGGCCACAATATGAAGCTGTCCTGAGTTTTCAACTTAGTTTTTCGGGAGACAATATGTGACAGTCACTCACAGCGTGTTTTGATTTTACCAGCTCATTGCAGATGACATTACTTTGGATTCGCATTATCTGATATTCCTTATGAACAAGTACTTCTCCCTCCCCACATCATCCACCTTCAGCTCAGACAGTACTGTGCGCAAACTGTGAGTTGTCTTAGCCAACAGCAAGTGGAGAGCTTACTGCTGGCCTTCAGTTGTTGTAGCAAAGTTCTCAGCGCTGTGGGGAAACTGTGTGGTCTTACGCAGGCACAGTGTGCTGTGGTTAATAGAGCTTGTAAGGAATATTTGGCTCAGCAGTGAAGAGTAATAAAGGTAAACTCATATTTAACCTTTAGGCGCCAGGATTTAAATCCCCTCGCGCCGTGCCACCATGCCGAGTTTTTTAGAGCGGGGTTTTAATTTGCAACGCTTACTCCTCGAAAAAAAATCATATCGTATAGTCTTTTCCTTCAAAGGTAAGGAAATTAAATTTCGCAGTTTGTTTATGAATTGATCAATTCGGTAAAAAATATGCACCTAATTTTGTGCTAAATTTAGACCTCTCTATTGCATGCAGTATATAAAATGTAGTGTAAATATTTTATTACATAATTCTGGCTGCTGCAGAGGTTCTGTGGCACCTTGAGTCGTTCTTCCATCACCACACAACGTGCGCGCGCGCACATACACACACACAGACACACACACGCTAGTTGTAAACTGCTTTACAATTTTGTTTTTGTGTGGTAATCGGCGAAACATGGCACTACGCACAGACCCACATCACATGTGGCACTTTTGTAAATGGCGGTCTTTCGCTGGTCCCTCTCTGAACAAACGCGGCAGCGGATATCGTTTTTGTGTTTTGCTGGCCAATGCTGGTTATGGCAGCTGTCCAGCCTCGACACATATTCACGTCAACTTAAGTCGACATTCGCTTGTGAGCCTGATTTATATACCCTGACTGCACGTCAAGTTAAGTCGACGTTCGGCAACAAAAGGTTAGTTATTGATGTAGTGTGGTAACTTTTCAATAAACCGCCTTTGTCCACACTGTAAGAAATATTTCAAGAAGACCACCCACTTGCCTGAAACTGCAGCTGTTTCTGCAACAATTTACCTACCTAAATTTAGCTGCCTTGCATGCTGGTACACGAATTCTGTACTGCACTGTGAAATACATATCCATAGTTTCCCAGAAAAAACTTCCCATCAACTGAAAGTGTCACCCATTGGATTCCAACCAAAAATAGTACTCCTATCCTGCTCTTTGTGGGCATCATGCTTTCCATGAAAACTATCAGTAAGATGAATATATGTAGTACAAGTAATTTACCCCTCTGAGCACATAACCCATTGAACAAAATAGTTATTTGTTAAATTGAAAATTAGCATGCACAAATAATTGTGCGTTACAGTGAAAATCTTTAAAGCAAATATCTGTAAAGGATGGCTGTGAGGATCAGAATGTGTCAATGCATATGCTGGAGAGAGTCTGAGAGAGTGACCATGCACCTACGGTGTGTGTAATAGGTCCTTCGGTTACATCCATATTCCCAATGCCTTATTGCACACAGTACAGCTGTATGAGTATATACATCATACAAATGGAGCAAATTTGTTTCTGTGGTAAATGTGATTCTTCTGTCTGCTCCATTTACCACATTTTTTTAACTGTTTCTAGTACTGGTCCAACCCATGGGTTAATGTATCTGCCAAAGTGCCATTACCAATCCTAGAAAATTAAAGTGTATTGATTTCTGATGATCTCCTTGGCATAATATTTTTGTAAAATTTGGCCACAATTTAAATCATTCCTGAAGTTGCAATGTGATATTTCAAGAGACAATACATGACAGTCACTCTCAGCATGTTACGATAATGCCAGCTGAGTGCAGATGACATTACATTGGATACCCATTATTTTATCTTTCTTAGGAGCAAGTCCTCCTCCCTCACCAGTTCATCTGTCAACCACCTTATGCAGAAGGATTGGCAAGCTGTGAGTTGTTGTAGCTAACAGCAAGGAGGGACCCTGCCACTGGTACATTATGATTATAGCAAGATCTTGAGCTTTGTGTGGGAACTGTAGGGTCTTACTGAGGCACAGTATGCTGTATTTCATACATTTTATAGAAGTTTTGGCTTTGTGGGTCTGGTTTTTGTACGTAATTTGGAAAACAGGCTTCACTCCGAAGGGCTGTGTATGTTGTGTGGACATGTAAGTTACACTTTATCCAGTATGTCATGAATTAGGTAGCCCAATTGTTTGTCTTTATACTATGTTTGATCATCCTTTCCGGTTTCCACCTTTTGTACTGAGCTGCATTATTTTAGCATTAGATCTTTCTAGCATACATAGTAAACTGAGCAAGGAAGTGCATTGTACACATTGGCTCCTCTCTCTGCTCTCTGTTACACACAGGCCCATTAGCAGTAGGAAGGGAGAATAAAGTACATTATTCAAAGAAAAGATGAGAGGCTATACATGCTGTCAGCAATTGAGAACAAACAAGTACCTCAACTGTCTTCATGTTGTAAATATAAGATTTACATACAAATTGTTTACCAGATGCATCAGAATTTTATCATGTTTCTTCAGATCACTGTTTCTTCTGCATCTTCTACTTGCCGCCTCTACCTTTTCCACACATTTTAATTCTTGTTTGCCCTTTTTCTTCATTCATCAGCAACACCAGCTTCTGTCTCTGTCTGAAATGCAGAAATTACTGCTGACCATCAGCACCTGATTCCAGTGTCAGTTCCACTGTTGTTTCCAGCATTCACAGAAACATTGCACTCATGTTACTGGTGTAAATTTTGTATATGTTGTCTTTGTCCACACTTGAAGAAATATTTCAAAAAGACCAACTCACCTGTGGGCCAGGTAGCTCAGTCGGTATAGTGACTGGCTATGGACTGGACGGTCCGGGGATCGAATTCCAGTGGGAGGCGAGATTTTCCAGACCGGCCCTGGGGCCCACCCAGCCTCCTGTACAATGGTTACTGAGTCTTTACTGGGGGTAAAGAGCGGCTGGGGCGTGGCGAACCCTCACCAGCTTCTAGTGCCATGGTCAAGAAAGGGTAGAGCTGTACCTCTACTCCCCCTATGGGCCGTACGGCCTGTACAGAGCCTCAGTGCCTATACAAGGGTGCACTTTACCTTACCTTGCCTCACTTACTTGGCACTACAGTTGTTTCTGCAACAAGATACCTTCCAACATGTAGCTACCTTGCAGTCTGACACAATAAATTCTCTGCTGAACATTAAAATATGTATTTCTGGTTTCCAGAAAAACCTTACAAGCAACCTTACCCTTGCCCATGGACTTCCATCCAAGTAGAACACCTATTCTCCCCCTTGTGGACATACCCCATTCCATGGAAATTGTGTGTAAGTTGATAAAGCATATAGCAAAATGTACAGAAGCAGTAGTGTAGGTATATTAAGCTGCTCATGTAACCCACTTAACAAATCATTTGTTTGTAAAGGTGAAAAAGTAGTCCTTGAAGTGAATAACATGTACAGATCATTGTGCTTTACACTGATAATCTGTCAAGTGAGGGCTGTGTTTATGAGAATTCATCATTGCATATGCTGTGGAGAGTGACCATACTCCTGTGGTGTGTGTAATAGGTCATTGAGTTGCAAGGATATTCTGAATGACGTATTACACACGTCACAGTTGTGTGCGTATGTACATCTTACAACGTACAGAATTTGTTGCTGTGGTTAAAGTGTTTCCTGTGGCTACCAAGTTAACGCCGTTTTAGTAATGTCAGCATTGCTCCAACCTTCTAAATGTGTGTGTCTAACACATTACTGTTACCAGTCAAAGGAAATTAACATGGTATGGATTTCTGATTGTCTCCAGTGGACTTACATTCATGTAAAATTTTGTCACAATGTGAGGCAGTTCTGAAGTTGCAACTTGGATGTTTAAAGAGGCAGTACATGACATTCCTTATAAAAAAGTATTCTAGAGTCAGCTCAGTGCAAATAACACAAAGAGCTTGGATACTCTTCGTCACATCTTTCTTACAAGCTTGTCTTTTTTTCGCCCCACTATATGAGGTACAGTGGGCAAGCTGTGAGTTATCATAGCCAGCAGCAAGTGGGGAGCCTGCTGCTGGCACATGATGGTTGAAGCAAGATCTTGAGCCTTGTGTGGAAACTGTGTGCCATTACTGAGGCACAGTGTGCTGTAGTTCATGGTGTTTATAGTTTCGGCTTACTGGCATTTGGTTGTGATATATGGTCTTCACTATGAAGAATTATGTATATTGTGTGGGAACATCTGTTACCCTGTATCCACTATGGCGTAATTGTGGAAGCCCAATTGTTTGTATGTGTTGTAACCAGCCAAGGTCCATAGTTCAAATCTCGGACTAGGCAACCAAGAAGATGAGAAGATAACTGGTCGTCTCAAGCATTGGCTAGTTTATATTGAAAGGGGAGAGGTAAAGTTTGTTTGGTGTGCACACTTGCACCTGCCAGGCTATATGAATAAGACTGCTGAGTTGCCCCTCCTGCATATGATTTGATTCTCATGCTTTTGTGATGTCAGCTATGGACAGGTGTTCACTGATAGTATCTGTGTCACTAAGATTTATGCAGGTGTATAGTTCATGGAAATGTTTTTACACTCATGTTTTTTTCCTACAGTAGCTTGTTTCTTTGACAGAGGGGAGAGAGAGAGACATAAGGATGGAATGCTGACATCTTTCTTTTTCCATATATGGTTTGATGTTTTGCTTACGAGTAGTCCATTGTGCTCAGGTGTACATTGTTCATGGTTGTGAATTCTCGATGGAACAACGAACAACCAAGAGAGTTGGTTCTGAAATCTCGGCGAATAAAGAGTTACTGAAAGAGCAAAACAGCTTCTAATTCCTCCTGTATATTCCTTGAGAGGGATCCGTGCCTACGACGATATCAGTTATGTGACAAATATAACCTATGTCTGTAGAAGAGAGCGACCATGAAGCTGACACTGAAGCTGAAATGTGTTTGTCTTGGAAAGTAAACAGTTGTGATAAAAGGCAGTACATGCTTCATAACTTCACTCATGTGACAAACATAACCTATGTCTGCAGAAGAGAGCGACCATGAAGCTGACACTGAAGCTGAAATGTGTTTGTCTTGGAAAGTAAACAGTTGTGATAAAAGACAGTACATGCTTCATAATTTCACTCATGTGACAAACATGATTGATTCCAGTAGCCGTCAAAATGCTTTTGTCTTAAAGAATCAACAGTTACCACATACTTCTTAACTGCACATGTTACTGCACATTACCATACAACCAAATGAATCCACATTATAAAATTTAAGTATGGAAATTCGGGACTGAAATTTACTGGGCTATGGTACAAAAAATTCAATATTGCTAGTGATTAAAAACAGGTGATACAGGAATATCATCAATGAGAAATATATTTCAATCACAGATATTTGTATCCAAATCAATTACTTTTAAACACATTTACATATTGTGATTCATTTTTAAACAATAACAATTCATTTTGTCATTGCTAAGCGGGCCGCACAATTTTGTGCTGATTGCAAGCTACAGACAAATCCACGTAGATCACCCACACACATTTTAAAAAAAAAAACCCGCATTTTCGATCCTCAATTCTTGACAATCATATTTCACAACTTGATCACAATTTTTTTAAGTACATTAGTTTAAGGCATGAAATCTGACATTTCCTCATCATGTATAGTAAAATAATTGAAAGCTTTTTTACAAGGTAAATGTTGATATAATTGATTCTCTGATTGAGACCGATAGTTCAGGTTGATTAAAAGAAGCATAGAAATCACTCAAATTCTATAATTCTGTTCTAATGTTCTCACCTGTTACTGTTGTTATTTGTTATCATTTTACTCAACTGAGACACAGTTTTCTCGTAATTAATATTATCATTGCTACTATTTGTATTTTTCATATTTGCAAATTTTACTCATTTCTCATCTTTTCTCTATTCCTTTCTCTGCTCCTACTTTGCCTCTCTTTTTCATCTTTCCCTTTCTTATGCTTCTCCACTCCTACTAGTTCCTCAGCAATCTTTCTAACAACCTCTGACTGGAAAACAGTAAATCCCTGTCATTCATACATGGAACACACAGAGCTTCAGACTTAAGAATTTTCCAAGCATAAATATAGAGTGTCCTTACTTTATCTGACATATCATTTGTCATTCCCCATCACTACCGTGCTACACATATGAGCAGTTGGATGAATGGGCTACATTAATAACACAAAATGACCGACACAGAGCAGCAAACAGTAGCTGTCAAAATAATGACCCTACTCACTCATTGCTGATCTGTAATGAGGCCACAAAAACAAGCATCTTTGACTATTAGGATAACTTTATATATACATACATAAATTATGTGTGTGTGTGTGTATATATATATATATATATATATATATTGTTACATGTTTTATATTTTGTTGTACATCATTTAAAAATACTGCTTTTATCCATCCATCATTATTTTAGATATCATATTCGTCAAGGCTAGTAACATTCAATATAATCAATCTAGAATTTTTAATTATATATTAGTATTAGTAGCATTGTATTTTATTAATTGCAGTTAATCAATACCAGGAGCTGTAATTACAGCTGTACCAGCTCATGATGATGGGTGTCAACACCCGAAACATGTAGAGCTGCCTACAGAAATATAATAAACCGAATAAGTCGCATTATGTTAGACATTTATCTCAGTAATTAACCAACTTGATGCACAAAATTTTTGTTTTACAATAAGTTTATTTCATGCCTCTACATGTTTCGAACACACGTGCTCATCATCAGGAGGTCAAAATTGTATTACACAGCCTCTGGTATCATCACGCCTATAGGTGTGATTATATTAATTCTGTTGTATGTCACTATGAATGCATTGTATGAGCTTTGACAGGTATCCTTCATGTGATATACAGTTGTTGCATATGTGTAAATGTTCATGTATAGTACATATGTGTTTATTTTGAATTAATGACAATTTCTGTATCCTTGGTTGATGTAACTGTGATGGATCTATGGAAAAAAAAAAATGTGATGATTTACACAAAGCATATATCTACTTTGACTGTCTTCGTATAGTTAGGACTGTGCAATTGTATGCCAGTGTTTGTGATTGATTAGGACTGATAAAACAATCACAGTCGTAAGAAAAATGAACATAGAATTCATTTTAAACATAAACTGACCATCTGGTTCCAAACATTTATAAAATAGCATGAACAAAAATATAGAAACCGAAAAACTATAAAAGGAACGGAATTTATTGTGAATACAATACAATACAAACAATTCTTTTTTAAGCATATACTGCATTAAATGATAGAAGAAGTTTTATTTAATCAAAGTTTTATTTATTCACCAACTGATGCACTAGTGAGTTGTCTTAAAAAAAACGATATTAAAATTTACATTAAAACAGCTCCTACGTGTTTCGGTGTTACAGTTACACCATCATCTGGGAGCGTATTAATTCCTTCTTACTAAAGTTACAGCCATTAAAATAGTCCATTAAAATACATTGGTGTGTAGTTAACACGGTGGGGGTGTGGCTGCATGTATTAAGTCTGTAATGAATAACAGTGTGTCAAGTACTGTAATAATAGAATTTTCAAAATGTAATGAACTGTATTGAACTTGGCTGGACTTACCCTTATTGGTGTGTGTGTGTGTGTATGTTGCACTGTTCTGCAGTAGACTGAGTTAGGGAATGCATAGCTGGTTGTGTGACGTGTGAGCCAGCTCGTACAGCAGATTTATGTAAATGACCTGTTCTTCAATCAGTATGTTATGTTGGTAAAGGGCTTGCATGTAGAGTGCTTCCCAACAATTCATTTTTGTTCCTTTAATGTGAAAAAAAATGATAGAAGAAGTGTCTCATCCATAAATAATACAGCAATTAACCTCATCAAACAGCATAGCTTGACTGAGGAGAGTGGAAAAAGCCAACTTGCCAGGTATATAATTTCATCCCGATTTTCGGAATCTATTACACAAGGCTGAAAGAATGGTATTGAAACGGGTAATCATGAAGAGTTGAAATCCCAGACATTGGGGTTGACAAACATAAGCATTGTACTTCTAAATGTGTTGCCAACATCGCAACTGGACAAGGCTGCAATAACATAAACAAGAAACAGCTTTTTAAATTAATTTTGACATGCAATTGCCAAGCTGAATATAAAAATGTTCACCACATCAGTGTTATGAAGAAATATGTAATGGCCTCCTTCAAATGTACATTTAAAAATAAGCAACACTTATAGAATGTTGCTAGAACTGGAGGTTATAGGCTGTGTATCATGTGAGAATGTTGGATCATTAGTGAAATTACGTTCATTTTCATTCTAATAATATTACCATATTACATAAAACTCTGTAGTAAGTGGCTTGTACATTCACACGTTTCGCACAAAAACAAGCATAAGATAATAGAAAAACTGCATTTCACAAAGCTTTTCACTGTTGCTTCTGTCATGAACACATTCAGGTTAATCATAACAAATACACATGACATATGTCATGTAAAAAATGCGAAATATGCTGTATAATTTATATGTGTACGGTGTGTTAAAGAGGTTCACGTGTAGGATGCATTATAAGAGGCTATACGTGATAAGTGATGGTTGAAATGTGCTTTATCAGTCTCATACCAAGAAGGTATTCCAGTATTGTTTCCACTTCCACACATCAGTTACCATGAAAAGTGGATCCCTGTCACCACGGCATGGCACGTCATCAGTGTGCAAATGGAGGAATAGCCTCCAATATGGAGGGTAGCTGTGAATATATTGAACAATAGTCATGGACAGCCGACAAGGGGTGGTCCTCCAGCTTGGTGGGGGTTGGGCAAGGTGCTAACAGCTCCTCAACATAAACACATCCTGTTATGAGACTTTCATACAGTAAGCCTCAGACCTGGACTGTTAGTTTGGATAGGAACAGGTGGAGGGCACTTGTAAAGGTGGTAATGAACCTTCGGGTTCCATAAAATTTGATTTCATTTCATTTGATTTTAATTCCAAGAAATCCATATACAGTGGAACCTCGATCTATCGTTCCCGTATCGATCGTTTTCCCGCATCTACCATTCAGCATTTTTGGTCCCGAATAAAGTTCCATATAAATAACGTTATTTATTCCCGCATCCATCGTTCCCCTAACTATCGTTTTCCCGCATTCATCGTATGTAAATCACCGTCCCGACACAGCATTTCCCGCATGGATCGTTTGAAAAAAAAATTGAAGCGAAGCATTTGCGTTACATTCCCTTTGGACTACAAATCTGGCAACACAGTAAACCAATCACGTGACCTTCAGCTGCACATCAGGGATATTAGCATTAGTTTTCACTGGTTTATTTCTGTTAGTTTTCGGTAGTTTGTTCTTGTTAATTTTCATTTTTTATTAGTTTTATTTCTATTTAATTTATTTTCTTTGGACTATGGTTCAGCCGAAGAAGCATG
>Ga0123355_10014369_pt1 | contig 12379 bp, 13 predicted proteins | sample TergutEmb28metaG_3_FD_89872 | JGI IMG/M metagenome (GOLD analysis project Ga0123355, IMG submission 89872) | Embiratermes neotenicus P1 segment gut microbial communities from Petit-Saut dam, French Guiana - Emb289 P1 | ecosystem: Host-associated > Arthropoda: Insects > Digestive system > Gut ...
GCAGGTTACCACCGAGTAACAATATCTCAGCAAAAGGGAGCACCGTTATTAAAGGCAATAATAGATTATCGACCCAGGATGCTCTTGATTGATACAGGATCCCGAGTGTCGTTAATTCAGCCCCGTGTGTGCGGAGCAAAAGTCACCCCAACCAAGTGGTCCTCATATGGAGTAACGGGCGACGAGCTCGAGGTCAAAGGGGAGCAGTCTGTTCAGTTCAGTCTCAATGGACACAAGTACTGCCACACGTTTCTTGTGAGTTCCTTAGCTACAGATGCTGATGCAATTTTAGGACTTGATTTTTTGAATTTAGTTAACGCAAAAATTGATTTAGAGGGTGATAACTTGTGGATGCTAGATAGCAGAAACTTTAATCACGCCTCTTCGGAGAGGAGGGTAGGTGTGTCGCACGGAAGAGCTCACCGGGCGGCGCTCACTTCCTTCTCCACACCCCACAGGCTGGATGGAGACAAAACTTGCTTGATAACTCACAGCAAGAAGCAGAAAGCTACGCGTCGCAAAAGCAATTTTGGCAGTTCATCAATAACGCTGACAGAAGCGCAACCGTGGGTAGCAGAGACTGTGAACACCATTAAAATACCCCCAAGAACGAAAACCCTTTACATAAGAATGATATTTCACATATAGGAGCCAGAGTTTCATATTATCAAGGTAATACAATTGCATTAATAACATTAATATGTTTAAATATACTGTAGTAGAAAACAAAGCTTTATAAAATTATTTACATAAGTACAACACACACACACAAATATTACAAAAGACATGTAGTATAAAACATACATTTGGTTTGTCTGCAAAAGTGATTATAAAATGGTCCCAATTAAAAACATATACCTCATTTCTTAAGACATTGCTATGGCACAACCAGTGGGGGAATCCTGAGGAAAAGGGACCACTTTGGCAACCCATGCACAGATGGGAGGATAGTATTACTTGTGATAAAACAGGGTGGAGGTGAAGGGGTGGGGAGGCATAGACAGGACAGGGACAAGCAGTGGACTCTTGTGAACATGGTATGAACATTCAGGTTCCACATAATACAGTAAATTTAATTAGCTGTGGGACCACTGCCTTTTCAAGAATGATTCTGTTCCATGGAGTTGGGCAGTTCATACACACTGTAAGTGCTAGGTTGGCTTCTGGCAGCAAAATGCGCTGAATGTTCTCCTTAACTGCTGGTATAAACTTCTATTCCACTTCCTACATTTGCTTTGTGGTTGTAACAGCTGATTCTTGTATATTTTGCAAATATGAGAAGAGTGAATGAACATGTATGTGTACACTGACAACATACAAACTAACTGCTCAGCCCTCGCTAGTTGTGTATCTGCATATTTTCTTTCAGAAGTGCAATTAAGACAGTGGCTTTTATGTAACCAGTCACAATGCCCATCACTGTAACACTTTCCCGAAGGAAATCTTAAAAACGGGTGACAAATTACTTGCAAAACCACATTTTGTGTCACATGCTATTTTGTTATCTACCATATGTTTTCTGAATAAAATGTTGCATTGCTTTTGTGAAGATGTGCTGAATCTTGCCACAGTTGGTGGAGGTAGTTAATTCCAAGTAGTTCCGTATAGTTAAAAACAGATTGACATAGAGATCAGTGCCCAACTGGTACTGCAACAGGCATTTAAAATAAAAGCTACAGTATAATAAGACACACTTATTCAATTAACCAGCAGACACCCTAATTCCACTACAAACAAGGTAAATTCAAAATAAATTAAATATGATCACAGCAAAATCCATCAGACATTAAATTGTTCATTGAAATCAACTGAGTTTCACAAAAACTGACCTTTTGTGTGTAATCATTTTTAGAAATCATACACTCATACTTAAAGGCCACAGTTCACAAAATGCAGTATGACTTACTTTAATCAATTTGGCAAACTTAAATGTCCACAGCGGTGTGTCATATCTTTAAAAAGAAGAAACACACAATAATATACATATACCCCTTTGCCAATTCTTACAGTGCAAATGGATAAAAATTCAAAACTTGCAAGACTGCCAAAAGAATCACCTTGTGCAGGAGCCACCCCTATTGCAGTATTGGTGTTCATTATAAACTATCACAGAATTCTGTAATACAAAGATTTATAGTAAATAATAAGAATAAATAAAATGATGTTACCTCCTCCACAGCTCGGTAGATAGCTCGAAATGCTGGTTGTTTCTCTGCGTGGAAGCTGCCTCGACTTCCATGTAATACTGCAACACCCTGAGACTCTGCACTCTTGCAGACAGACATGTACATACAGTGGTCTGGTCGATAGTTATATCGACATGGGTAAACGTACAGTTTATCTGGAAACATGAACACAGGACAAATTGTAACGATTTACAGCTACTGCAATGTGTTTGAGAAGTTCACAGTTGCTCAAATGGTGAACAAATTCTAATCACTGATTTATGAAGGACAAGGATATAAGTTATACCACATGTTACAGTAATATGGCAGCACCTTGCTGGAGAATTATTTGAAAATCAATATAAAACTGAAAACAGTCAAACAAGCACCAAGAATTGAATATATGTCCAGAATACAAAGCAGAAATTTCCTTTCATTGCAGGGCACAAAGGTTCATCATTATCATAATGAAGCCCACCACTGAACCCCAACAAGCGGTAACTCAATTCAAGTAGTATCTTCACAAACCATTCTTACAATAACCATTTTAACATCCACATCCTAACTACGCTGAGGTTGTCCAGATGGTATACCATCACCCTTTCTAAGTAAAATGTGTATGAATTGACTGTTCTTTGGAGATGCTAATAAATCAGTAAAAACAGAACACACAACAAAGGGAAAGTGTTTCAAAGCTTGTAGATTGTTTGTTTCTTGTGACAAAGTCAACTGCTGTGGTTATGTTCTATCAAATGAAGTGTGCTGTAATGACTATTGATGACAAACTGGGAGAGATGTGGGAGGAAGTGCTACTGGTGGCCTGTTTTGCAGGATATTTCAAAACTACATGGCAGGAAATGAGGACTATCTTAAGAGCCAAACCCAGCTTAGTCAGTCTTCACTCAGCACTTCACTCACTACTTGAATTTCAAATTATTATAATTAAACATACAGAACTATGATAAAAACAATCTTGATCTCCTAACCCACAATAAAAAGCTTTAAAAAGGCTTTTACTCAGTTTAGTTCATATAAGACACAAAATGCAGAAAACTCAAGTTATGAGTATAGGGCATAGGTTGGTAGATGGTTAGAGACATTTTGGGACAACCTATCAGTCCCATCTTCAAGGGTCATGCTTGATCCTTGAAGACTAACAGGCTGTCCCACAAAATCAGTAACCAACTTCAAACTTATGCCACCTAACATCACAGAGAGAAGGCCTTAACATTTCGACATCAGAAGCCTGAAATCTCACAGACTGCTATAATTTTATTAGTAATGCATAAAATAACTCCAATAATGTCTACTCCTTGTCGTGGTGGTGCAGCTTGTGTGATCCAATGATCTCAAAAGCTATGCTGGCAATTGTGTAGCTAGTGGGAAGGCCTCCCTGGCCAGACAGGTCAAGAGATTCCAGAATTAGGGTTGGGCAGTGGGTTGACATCTCAATCCCATACAAAACAAGTTTGTTGAGAAAACAGTACAATTGAATTCACAACCAGATGGGAGGATTTATATATACTGTGAATAAGAAACAGAGAGGCAATGGCCAGAGACCGAAAGGAATGGAGGAAGACTGAACTGGTAGCCAAGGTCCAGAATGGCCTGTAGCGCTTGAGAAGAATGAATGAAATTACCTGGATGAAAATGAAATATAATATTGATGATATCCTGATCACCCCAGGTGATTTTCAACTTATACTCTTTGTAAATTGGTACAACATAGTCGGTCCAACTAAATGCCCTCATGCGCGTAAGATTCATTAGCATGACACCGGAGTTCACACCTGAAACAGAATTTGGTAGCAATGAGTGATATAAATACACTCTTTGACCCTTAAAAGATGTTCAGTATCTTTAGAGTACTTCAATTAACATTAGATACTAAACATGATTACAATGCGTATCAAAAAGAGCACAAGTGGATTCAATGTCTGCTCACTTCATTTGTGTCTGTATGTCAAAATAATACTCGACACACTCCATGAATGGATGTACACAATGCAGATAAATTCTATTTTATTCATTTCCATTCTCAGTCAATTACGTTCTACTAATCCTGTTCTATGCAAGCATACAAATTAATGTGTGATACCGCACAACATAAGCTTAACTACAAATATTTCAGTTGTCACAGTGTAGAATTATCACCTTACTAGATAATACCACATTAATAAGCACTGTTTCTTTTCTTATAAACCTGCAGCATATGTTCACTATTACTGCAGTCAGCAATAAAATCAAAATTATTTAAGTACAATATTTACCTAAATATCCATAGTAAGGGTGTTTAGCAAAACGATTGTACCAGCCCGTATTAGGATCTTCATGCTCTAGTGTAAGTGCTGCCATTTGGGAGACATTCATAAGGTCAAAATGTCTCCAAACATCTTCCAGAGGGCCAAGAAATAATGTGTCTGTATCAACATAGAGAAGAGAGTCTACATCGGGTAATACTGTCTGAAAATCAAAAAATAAAATAGAGATGAATTAAATCCATCTTGGTATCAATGGCAATGAGGTTATACATGGATGCTAAATGATGAAAAGAACTGGAGTTTTATCCATAAGGAGGTTTTGTAAGTCAAAAATCAATCTTTCCCTTCACTGGAGCACAGATTGTGTAGCTGAGGTTTCTGTCCTTCTGGAACATGATGCCACATCAGTGGGTAATTAGTGCTGGAGATATTGAGAAAATGTAGTGGTCTGACCTTCAGGGGTCAAAATGTCCACAACAGAGCACCATACCCCGGAAGGATGGAAACCTCAACTACAGCGCTGCGAAAACCTAAAACTCACAGGGACAGTGTAGGTGGTATAGTGACTAGGCAAGCAACTGATTGTGGCTCAATCCTAAGAAGAGGTAAAAGATTTTTTGCTTCTCCAAAGCATCCAAACTAGCTCTGGGACTCACCAAGACTCCTATTCAGTGGGTACTGGGGACTTTTTCCTTGGAAATGGAGCAGCTGGCATTATCAAGCCAACCACTCACCTCCATCTAGTGCTCAAGTTAAGAATAATGGGAGCTGCACATCCACCCCTCCTTATGACTTCATGGCACGTATTGGGACAACTTTCCCTCATGACAATTAAGGAATTTATGTTTCCAGTATGGTTACCATAGTACAATCTACCATCAATAAAACCTCACACAATGATGATTGTGGTGGTGGTGGTGATGATTATAATGAAAGCAGCAGGAAGGCACACAACATACAGAGCAGGATTGGGACAGTTCTTTAAAAAAATGGGAAAGCAAGTAATGCATGGACAGTACCTTAAAAGAATAGATAGCTGATTAGTGAAGAAGGTATGTCGTGTGGCTATCAAGGGAAGATCTGCAAGCAGAAACTGAAAGTGAAATAATAGTGGCATAAGATCAGGCACTACAAACCAAATATTATGCAACAACAATACTGAAAACAGAAACAGCACATGCAGACTGTGTCAACAATACAACAAGAAAACAAACCACATATCAGCATGCCCAATATTGGCAAAATAAGAATAAAGGAACATCACAGTGTGTGTGTGCTCAACTATGCTTTAATATATGCAAGGAAAGGGGGTTAAATTTAGACAAGGAACATCGGTATAAGCATGCACCACAAGTACAAACATTATGAAAGTAGGGTAACCATATTATGGAATCAACAAGTGAAAAATGACACAGCCATCCCTAACAAGAAACTGGATATCACAAGTCATGATAATGAAAAAGGAACATGTATTTTAACAAGAAAACACAAAGGCAGGAGACAGAAACATAGTCAGGAAAGAGGCTGAGAAGATTTTAAATAGAAATACAGCATATGTAGAATTAGGAACAGAAGTGATACAGGTTATAATATGGGCAACTGGAACCATCTCAAAATTATTCATAAAATATCTGAACAACATATGAGAAAAGCATGACATCAAGGCACTACAGAAAGCAGCCACACTGGACACTGGATGCATACTTCAGAAAGTATTAATGTAAGAGTACAAAACTTTTATCACAGGAAATAACATTACATGCACAACATATTTTAACCACAGAATGCTTGCAAAATGATATGCCCTAAGAAACATGGTTAGTTGAAGTGATATAATTGTGAGTAGCAGTAGTAGTAGTAACTATTACAGGTCCATAATAGGAAGTGATCAAACTATCCACAATAACAGACCAGACATAGTCATTCTTGACAAAACCACCAACAAAGCATACCCAATAGAGGTCGCAATTCCCAATTGTCACAACCTTCATAGCGCCATCACTGAGAAGCTAGACTTGAAATAATAATAATAATAATATAATTTCCACTTTTATTGGTGTGCATTCTGCTTCTTACGAAGAAAAGCAGTTTGGTTTACAGGTATGGAATATGGATTTTCAAAACGAGACATTAGTGAAGCATTTACATACTTCACAATAACATACCACAAAACATAACCAGTAACTACTGTTGCATTCACTATGGCAAAGTTCTAAGGAGAACATTGAAATATTATTTTAACTGAATAATACTTACAGGCAAAAAAAGTCTTTGAGAGGCACAGGGCTTGAACAGTTTCCTCCATTCATCTGCATTTTCCTGCAGTGGGAATGTAATCGGAAGAACCTTATACGTAAATGAATTGTTTGTTAATGTTTTCCACTCGTTTAACTGAAATATAAATATACAATTCTTATTAAAACATAATTTAAGGTAATGAGGAATGTTATAATGAAAAGGGCACTTGGAAAAATTTATAAGTTCTCATACTCCTTGCCAAAACTCAACATCTATGTTACGCACTGCACACCAGCTATCTGACAGGAATACACTTACATTTACATTTCATATACATTTCAAAGATCCAAGCTCTGTCCAATGACGGTTGAATATGAAACATGTCAAGAAAATATATCTTTAGTTCTTTCACACAACATGTTCACTTACAAGTAAACAACAACAATTAGCATAATAGAACACAACAATACAATAAATATACAACACCACAACAGTACAAAGTAAAATGCAAATTGTGTAAGTATGTACAAGAGTATAAAGTATGTAAAATAGTATTAATTATAATAAAATTACTAATTGGTATTATTGTCATGTACTAAAAATTCTTCCACAGAATAAACTACATGAATAAGGGGACACTTTGTCATTCAAATATGTTTGAAGGTAAGTGACTAAATATTTTTATAGCAAAATAAGGAACACCCTTTTTAACAGAGGTGAGTTGCAATGACAGAAAATGTAATTGATTTTTACTCCTGGTATTAAAATCATGCAACAACAAATTAGTTATAAAATTATCCAAATTATTAATGACAAACATATTAACGAAAAAATATACAAGCTTGGTAATGGCAAAATATTTAGTTTCACTAACCAACCTGCACAGGAACATCTTGGGCCTATTCCCAGCATAGCTCTTAATATCTCTTTTCAAACTATAAACATCTTATATATTGTGGTTGAATTACCCCAAAATATTATTCCATATTTTATCAGGGAATGAAATGTGTAATATATACAACCTTCAATGTTTCTATGTTTAGTGTGTGAAAAAGCCTTCTCAATATAAAACAAACGACACTTTGTGTATTTAATAAGTAATTTATATGCATTTTCCATGTAAGTTGACTATCCAATTGAAGGCCAAGAAGTTTTGTATTACTTAATTCAACAAGTATCTCAGCAGTTCTATATTTGTATAGAAAAAGTTTATTTATGTATCTATATATGACTGGTTCTAAATCTGTTGGTTGTTACTGACCATGGATCTTTGAAATGAGTGAAATAAATAAATAAAATAAATAAATATAATGAGGTGCTCGAGCACATATAAATACTGGACAAGATCTTGTCTATTAAAGGTCAGCTGAGATCATTTCTGTTACAACATGCATATTATTCAGTGGAAGAGTATATGTTATAGTGACTACATTCGGATATTAGTAGAAGAGTTCGATAAGTTACATCTAAGTACTTACATTTTGTATTGCTATTTATTATATTATACTGGTTGGATGTCCACATATTCTACATTGTGTGTTGTAATATAAAAATTTTACACTGCATTTGATGTGTCCAATGATATATGTGTCTCAGTGGATGAACAAATAAACTACACTAAGCAAAGAATAACTATTGGTCAGTCCATAAAAATTGTTTATGTGACATATTAAATGATAGCAGTCCCAAAACTGAGCCTTGAGGAACTCCATGCTTAATATTTCTCCAATTACAGCAGTCATCTAAAGTGCTTATAAGCTTCATTTTTTCTCTTTGCTTCCTATGAAATAGGTAGGATATAAACCAATCCAAGGTCACTCCTCTGATACCATACTACTTAAGTTTATGTATCAATAACACATGGTTAACACAATCAAACACCTTTGTGAGATCAAAGAAAATTCCTGCAACACATTCCTTTCTAATCCAAGCACTTAAAATGGATTCTGTAAGTTTATATAGCACATTATCTGTTGAAACACTCTTTCAAAAGCCAGACTGCTCAGAGACTAGACCAACAGTCTCGTATTTTTCAATTCTGCCCACCATTACCACTATTAACACTTAATGATTTGTTCGTTGCAGGACTTAGCTGCAGTATCCTATTTACAGTCAGCCCCTACAGATGACCTAAACTAAAGAAATTGTTAACACTCATGTATTCAATGAACAGAAGTTCACCTTTTCCTTGAAGCTTGCAATGAGAGGGTCATCAGCAAGAATAATGAATTTCAGTGGTTGCTGTGTAAAGATGATTGCTGACTTGATCATAACCAGTGTCTCAGACAGACGATCACCACATGCCACAACTGCCAACACAATCTCACTGTAAATAAAATTAGAACCTAATACATTCACAGTAACTACAAACTTGTATTAACAGTTCCACACCCAGCACCAGCATCCAGTATGAATCACTTAAGCATTTGTCAGCATGTTAGATGTGTGATTGATGTAATTCGTAAATAAATTCAAGCAGTCAGATCAATTAATTTCCAACCATGAGAGAAGAGAATAAGGTTATTGAGAGTCTCTAGCAACCACCCCACCCCTCCTTAAAGAAACAATATTTACCTTCCTTGCATGGGATTTTTGTACGTACGAAGGTGGCTTCCAAGTTCACCATAATTCTGCACACTTAATAAATCGTGATTAGGTTGTAACCCTGAGACAACACGTTCCTTTCTATTAGCATTATTACTATGTAAGTCTGTCCATGCAATTTCATCTGAGAATCCAACTTGAGACGAATTAAAATAATGCACAATAATATACACAAATACTACGCTAAGGATTATAAAAATAATTACAAATCTTGATATATATTTCATGGTCATGTATATTCAACAACGGGGTAAAAATTATGCTAATACTTTGCATTTCAATTACTATCATTCATTCCCAACTAACAGCAACAACTCGCCACCGAAATTTTCCATCACAACATGAAGCAGTATAGCCAATGGAACAGGCATATTCGTCACGGAATAGAGCACATTAAATCACTTAAAGTCTACAGTAATTCGAAATGATAGAATACCCACTTCGGCAATGACAGTGTACAGTAGTTAACTTTTGCAAGCAAGCACACTCCTAACAGAATAATTTCACACGGTTGTCCTGATATCTGTTGGTAGTACTGACTGCAACAAAAGACATGTGGCATGAAATATGAGCAATTTTAGCTTTGCTGTTATACTGAATGCTTCCGGGGATCTCGCATATCCCCTGCTTCTATACAGTATTTGATTTATCGGCTGTTTCCAGGACTTCAGTGTGCATGTGGTCTTCATGCTGTCTCTGAATATATTGGTGGGTTGCTGTGTGACGTGCTGGGATTATTTAAGGCGTCAAATGAATATCCAATTTGAACGTACTTTCTTATTCTTCGTTTCAGCAAATTATTTCGATAGCAGTTGTCGAGTAAGAAGCCGGTAGTTGTCACAGTCGTGTGAAAAGGTTTAGTAGACATGGACATTTATTATGGTCCATGTTTAATTTGCTCGGGAAGAGGTTCAATTTTTATGATTGTGCCTTCCAGTGACATGACGGGGAAACGAGGTGTCATGTCGTTACAGATTTGGAAACGCTGGCCTCGCCTCTTGTACAACCCTCTCATCTGGGTCAGTGAAGCACCCTTGTTCTCCGCCCGGAGGGACTTCAAGGCCTTATGCGCCTCCGTAGCATTGACCATCAGCTTGTGGGCCAGCTGGTTTGGATTGCATAAAATTTTGGAAGTAAAAATGTACGTAGCGTCCTTACTGAGAATGGAACGTCGGGCAGCTAGCTCTAGAGACTTATTTATTTCGGCCTATAAGATGTATGGTAATAAATGAAGCAATGTGGTTATGCTTTTGTTCCTTAAAACCTCGCAATTTTAATTTAATCGGAATGTCGAAAGGTTTGTGTCTTAACATTTTCATACTCATTAAAAACTTCGACATTAAATGATACACATGTCGTTAACTAATTAAGCCAGTTTCCGCTAACACATAATGGATATTTTTATTCAAGTTATTACAGTTTTGTTAAATATGAATATATGACCATGTTCATCATTGTGCAATGTTTGAAACGTCACTTGATTCGTTTTCAACATGGCGACACACGACACATGGAAAGTACTGTTTTGTTTGTTGTGTTAGTAAAAGTTGAAAGTAAATCTCTTTGACCTCACGTTCATTTGGAAATGATCATCATAACTAGGGATGAACACGGAGAGAGAAACAGATTATTAGGTACGTAACGAATTAGTTGAGTTTCTCTTGTTCCTATGTATGTGTGGGCGGTACTAGTAGAGTCCATTATAGAAAAAGCGGGATTATCAAACAGCTTAACGATTGGTTTATATACGTCGTTTTCTCCAGACAGTCGACCTGAGATATTTAAGTCGCATGGTCGATCGTCTCGTAGAATAGGTAAATTGTGAAACGTGGGGGAGCAGCCTGTAAAGGTTTTCAGGCGATTTCGTGCGACGGATTGAAAGGTGTCAGTGTTGGATCTAGGTTAGAGGCGTGTTACGAAAAACAGTTGTGTCTGTGGCAAGCGTCAGTGAACTTTTGCAATTTTGGCCGTGCCATGTAAAAGTTAGTGCTTTTCTGTTTCTGGCAATTTAGAGTGACAAGTATTGCATGAACGTTATCGACACTTGTGTGAATTTTTGCAGTAATTTGTATCAGATATATTAAATGGGGACGTTATTTGACCCTTTATGCATAGTGTGGTATAGTTATAGTTGCTTAGGAAAGTGCAGTCCGTTTTACATTGTGCTTTTAGTAAGTGATTAGATAATAAATTATTTATGCTTGGTTATCCTTTATCCTTATTAACTTTTGAAATGGCATTTGTCTTTGTATTAAATAACGTAAAAACGTCGATATTTTCATTAATAGTGATAAGGTGAACTAAAAAATATATAAGATTTATATTTTTCCGAAGTTCTGAGTTGTTAATGCACATTTAATGCATAACTGTCATTAAACCTTTGTGCTATACGTAGGTGGGCTGATAAGTTATGTTTATTTACAGTAGTAAAATCTGGATGAAACCGGTTCTGTGTAGTCACATGGTATCTCTCTTCCATCATACTTCACCTTGAACACACAGATGCTTACAGTCCTCACCCAGTGCACATCGAAATGGAAGAGTTTTCAGACATTCAGTTCAAACAGCGTGCTGTTATTGATTCTTAACCGTGGAAAAAGTTCCTCCAATTGAAATTCACAGATGAATGCAAGCCGTTTGTGGTGATCATTGTGTTGATGTGTGTACAGTAAGATGCTGGGAAAGGCAGTTCAAAGGTGGAGATTTGGGGCAAGCAGATTTGAGTGACAAAACATGAAGTGGGAGGCCTGTGGCTGCAAGTGATCAGCTTCATCAAGATCACATTGAAGAACTGATCCGCGGAAATTGTCGCATCAAACAAAAAGAAATTGCCGTTGCATTAGGAATTTCTAAGGAGAGAGTGGGACACATTATTGGTGTTCTTGGATTCTGAAAAGTTTGTGCCAGATGGGTACCGCGCATGCTGTCTGATGAGATGAAAGCTGAAAGAGTTCGCATTTCTCAGGAACTCCTGGAACATTTTGAAAAAGAAGGTGAGAACTTTGTAAAGAAGATCATTACAGGTGATGATACTTGGGTCCATCATTATGACCCTGAGAACAAAAGGCAGTCCATGGAATACCGCCATAAGGAATCACCTCAGCCGAAAAA
>Ga0123355_10014370_pt1 | contig 12379 bp, 5 predicted proteins | sample TergutEmb28metaG_3_FD_89872 | JGI IMG/M metagenome (GOLD analysis project Ga0123355, IMG submission 89872) | Embiratermes neotenicus P1 segment gut microbial communities from Petit-Saut dam, French Guiana - Emb289 P1 | ecosystem: Host-associated > Arthropoda: Insects > Digestive system > Gut ...
ACAGGAACCAAATTCATTAGATTTATGAAACAAACTGCATTTTGAAGAGGAAAAAACGGAGAGTATATACCATGTTTAAAATTTTCAGTACCTGTATTTGTTGAATAAATATATAAAATGCAAAATATAAAGGTTAGCGGTGCGGTACGACCACTATAGTCGACGTTAGGCGTCAAAAGGTTAATGTATGGTTTGAAGAATAAAATTCATTCACTCTGATGTGTGCTCTAATTTTCTTGGTTACTCTTGCTTAAGTCAGCTGTTCTTAATTTCAAGAGTTCTATGGCTAGTTGGTTTTAGAAATTAGTTGACATTTTTAAAACATATGCTTAATACACCAATAAACTTGCTGTGCAATTAGGAAACTGTAAATGAAACAAATACTATAAACTATCAGTACAAATCACAGGTCATATACAATTACATCTTAATAAATGCCAATTACTCTCTTTCTCACATCCAGGGTGTCCACAGAAACCTTTAAAACTTTATTTTCTTACAAAACTTTAAGTGCTAACAGACAGGCAAATTTTTGTTTTAAATTGAAACTCAACTAACAAAGTTATATTTCCATTTATATGTAATAACAAACTGTCCTTATCACACTTTTCATTTCAATGTTATAAGAATTTACAGATGTAAAGGTTTCTTATGGTCGCCTGCATCATCCTGTAAGTTGAGATAAAAATTAATTTCTTCCCATTCAAGTTAGAAATTTCAAAATACAGAGCTTTGAACTGTTATAACATAGATACATTTTATCATCTAATTACTGGGAATTTATTTTCAATATTTTACTCACAAAAGAACGCGTTTTTCATCTTATTTGCCATGCCATATCTCGGGTGGTAATCACCAACTTCTTATCGTGGAGGCCTGGGTTCAATACCAAGACTGTCGTGGGATTTGTTGTGAACAAAGTGGTAATCGGAGAGGGTTTCTCTGATAATTTCAGTTTTTTTCCTGTTAATTATTATTTTACAAATGCTCTATACTCGTCTATCATCCAGGGCTGGTATGATAGGCTAATGTGTAATTGCAACAGCAAAGGATGCAGTCTCACCCCACTGTTGCCGCCTTAATGTTTCTATACTGTCAACAGAAATATGTACCTTACTTATGTATCAAGACAAACATGGCATAAAGAAATTCAAATTAATTGTCTGAAAGAATCAACTGGTTAGGAGCATTACAGTGACTTCCACCACCTTGATGTAAAGTATGTCAACACCAATAATAATATTCTTACCTCAGTAACACACTATACCACAATTGTAGTGATGTAAAACATAAATGGCTATGTTTTACACAAAATGAAAAGAATGTGTATGCAATATGAGGATTGTACTCTACTCGTATGTGTGAAAACCTACAATGATGTCTCATTAACCTTTGATTATTATTTCCTATCAATAATGTCATCTACCACACTCATAAAACAAAACAAGCATACATTTGATTGTTTTCCACAATTTACCATATGGTCTGACAATCCTGAAGAATGAAAAAGCATAATTTTGAATAGCCTTAAGAAAATACTTATATATGCACTCCTTTTACTATGTAGATGAATTTTTCATGTGTAAGGGTGATCTATAATACTATTTTGTAAATTGTTTATGGTATTTTGTACTGTAAAAATTGTGTATACTTGTGTATTTATGACTTGCTCCACATCTTGTTGTCCTTTTGACACAGTTATGGATCCATGGAATGCTGATTTGCTTTTATGTTTGTATGTACATGAATCAGAGAAGTTATGAACATAGGTGTTGGGCATGCAAGCTGACAAACTTTCCCTACCCCAACTACATTTCACACCATTCCTTCAACATAAATTGACTAAGCTTACCTCCGTGCCTTATAAAAAGGAAAGGTATTATATTATTATTATTAATGGTTGTAATTGTTACTGTCAATGACTTTGTAATGAAAGTGTTCTCAAATATAATTGACTTCAGTAAAACTGAACGACGTCTTTCCAGAGGAAACTGTTAAAAAGAACACACCAGAATAAAACTGACAACTGGAATGGGGGAAAATATGTGCAGGGGAGACAGCTGTTAGACAGACAGTGTTCACTGTGTCCCTAACCAAACTTCAGTGACCTTTATTTTGCACAGAAGTACTCGATGATCAATCTCTTTAATTCAGAGTAAACCTACTGTTATTAATTTATATAAAACCTTCCAGTAAAAACCCAAAACTGTTTTGTGATCAACCTTCTCCACCACCCCCTTTAGCTATTGTGCTTCCCACTCCCATGTATATCCCTGTATTCCACTCCCGTCATCAAGCCATTTCTATTCATACAAACGTTTGTTGTGATAACCCTTGCTAGTGAAAAGTGATATGACTTGGATGACAATAGACAGAGAGAACTAACTGCATGGAGCAGAGTCCTTCCTGAGAAGCTAACAGGACCCCCAGCTAGTCAAGAAATTCCCCACATTTTAAGGAACCTGAAAGTTCACTACCACATTGACAAGAACCTGCCACCTGTCCCTATCCTGAGCAAGATCAATCCAGTCCACGCCTCCCTTCCCACTTCTTTAAGATCCATTTTAATAGCAACCTCCCATCTATGCATAGGTCTTCCAAGTGGTCTATTTCCCTCAGGTTTCTGGACCAAAACCCTGTTTTCCACAAGTGCCACATATCCTGCCTATCTTATTCTTCTTGATTTTATCACCTGAATAATAATTGATGAGGGGTACAGATCTCCACTCCCATGATGGACAGAGGGAAATGATGAAGAATACAACCACAGTAACAAATTAAGAAGGCTGGATTGCTGTAATGCCCCTGAACCATAAGATTCCTGTCTGTGGCCAAAACAGAACACAGAAACATACAGATGGGAACATTAAGAACCAAAGCAAATAAGAGAGAAATTAACTCTTCTACCAGCAACAAACCACACATTGTTTGCACTGTAAAAGTGTTTACTCCTTTGAGTGCTGTTCATTTTTGTTAAGTGCCAACAGGGCAGACCCAAGGCTACGTGAATTTCCAACCCCCACCCCAGAAAGCAGATATTAGTTTATGTTTCTGGCAAAGATGGAAGCATTTTGCACCCATTTTCCCTCTAAGTTTTTAAACTGCAGCATCAAAAATTGGTTTGTTTGTCCCCCCCTGATTCTGAGATCAGATAAATTTGTTGTACTATGTTGGACTGTATACCTGAAAATGTCCATTTTTTTTATCTTTTAATATTTATGAAAACTTCCATCTTGAACAGCAAAGTGTCTTCCAGTTCTGCAAAAACTCCAGTCAGATAACTGATGTTTCAAATTTGTGCAATTTTTCTTTACTTAGATATTTTCCCTCAAACTTGGCACCCCACTTAACTTGGCTTCCTAGAGGGTCATCTAATTAGTCTATATGTACAGCTGGCACCAAATGCCAACACTTGAGTAAGATCAGCACTATGTGCTTCTATTAAATTTCCCACTTCAGACTGAACATATTATTGAAGGAACACACAGACACTTGTAGCACCTCCTGGTGCCTTGTTTGAAACCCTTTATCTCACCGGCCAGCAATCTTTGCGTTTCAAAAGCGGCCTTGAAAGCCAGGAAAATAAAAATCAGGGCACAGTGCGGATGAGACCATTTCAAACCTAGCACTCAAAGAATTAAACAGAATAACCTGTACATAAGGTACTGATATAAAAGTTTAAAATCATTGTGATTAATCTGGGGCAAATTTTTCACTACACAGTTTATACAGAAGCAAGATTATGACAATCACCATTAACCACTCACACAACCTTTATCATTATACATAAATTTGTAAGAGTGACTTAACATGTGCTAGCATAACTGACTGAGCTTCAATTTATCTCTCAAAACTCAGGTTAAAAACAAAGTAACCCACAATAATAAATTTATAACAGAAGCAATACATCTTCCACCAAAGTAGTCACATAATAACATAAGAATACAGATTACAGTGGAACATCCATTTAATATTCCTGAACTCATGGTTCTTCCTTTGCTGAACCTCCAACTTCAGTGATGCCAAGACAGTCATTCTGGTGATAAATTTCCTCCAACTCAAGATCTTGCTCAGTTTGATGTTACAATCCAATGGTCAGTAAAGAAATCTTAAATATGGGGTTTCACTGTACATATTAAAAGCCATGGCACCATAATAAGCACACCATACACATAAACATGTACAAGTGCACTATTTAAAAATTCTCATAAAGTGCAAAAATACTTGATCATAATTATTACATATACAGGAAACTTCAGACACACATACTTAATACATAAAGTTATGCCTGGAAAGATATTACTGTTAAATATGTTTTATTTTACACAGCACTCAGAAATAGCATGAAGAAGGTATGATATCATCACAAATGTGGATGTAACCATACATTGTATTGATCATTGAGCTATGGTATGCATTAGAAGTCCCTAGCAAATTTTTTTTTTTTTTTTCAAAACAATCTAATATGTTTTGATCAAAAGTTCCTTGACAATGTGACTAGCTAAATGACAATTATTGTCACTTACAAAATTTCCCCACAAAAACTTTCCCTTGCCACTTACAATCACTGCAACCTAACACTGTGCTACTAATCAATTCAAGTTCCCTTTAGACAACATAAACTAACCGATAAAGCCAGGGCCTCAAAACATATATGCAAACAATATATAATTTATGTTGTAAACATAATCCATCCGATATTTGTTTCAATTTATTACTTAGAGGGTTTATTTCATATGTGTTTTATCATATTTTCTTAGTTTTATCATTTTAGCATGATGGGACATTAAACTGGATTGTTCTGCTGTGTTAGTCCCATACTTACTCCATGGAGCAGAGTCCTTCTTGAGAAGCTAACTGGTTTTCAGCTAGTCAAGAAACTCCCCGCTTTTATGGAACCCGTAAGTTCATTACCGCATTCATAAGTGCCCGCCACCTGTCCCTATCCTGAGCTGTTCTATTCTGCTGTGTTAGGCACATTAAAGTGTAATATAATATTAAATAGTGTACGTCAGCACAACCACTTTATTACTCAAGGTAATTATAAGGTTACATGTTTTGACTATAGATTAGTCATCCTCAGGCCTATTTTTGTCAATTAGCCTGAAGATGACTAATCTATAGTCGAAACATGTAATAAAGTAGTTGTGCTGACATACACTATTTAATATTATATTACGTTTATAAGCACATTGTGATGCTTCCATTAAAAAAAAAATAAAAAAATGAAGTGTCACAGAAAACAATTATGGATTATTATTTACTGTCAAAATGTATTTTACTTTTAAACTGTCGTGACTATGTCGGTACAAATTAAATGCTGTACCAATGATCATGGCCCCATATCATTTCCTTCTGGAATTATCTGGCCATTAAATTAATACTTCTGGATGAAAACCATGTTTCTTTTTAACTACTTGGTTGAACACTTTGGTAACTGCAGAAACAGTACAATGTACACTGATATACGAAAGTAAAATAAAGTTAATGAATATGATAGAAAAGTAATAAATTTCTCTAAAAATGCCAGGCAAGGTCACATAAGGTATAAAATTTTGATCCGCAGGATATCCTGAAAATATTTAAACCTGATTTATGATCTATGTTAATTTCGTTACTTGCAGACTCAGTCAAACCCAAGCTGCTCAGAACCTCAGCGCTTGTATATAACTAACACTGTGACAATACCCCATCAGAGTCTTTTAGAGTCCAATTTAAAACCATCACTAGCGTCTTTATATACAAGATCATCAGCTGAAAGTTTATTTATATCAATTATGCATGTACCTAATTGTAAGGCACTTGCCATAATATGTGCAAAAATGTCAAAAGCATACTCATTTACATAGCAATGACAAAATCTTAATTGTTGAGCTTATAGTTCATCATTTTTCCCATTTTCTAAACAGGCATTTGAACAAAACAGTTCACTCATATAAACAAAATGGTATTTTTCTGTTGGTGTGCAAATGATAGAATAAAATATAAAATAATTTTGCATTTCATCTTTTCTACATTAAGAGATCACTAGACTCTGTAATAAGGGTTCTGCTTCCAGAAAACCATTCTTAATGTTCATCACATTTAATGTTATATGAATTTATTGTAAATTATTTGTATACGGTATAGACACCAGCAGAGACAATGGGGCAGCCCTTTCTACATCCCAGAGCTCCTCCTATAGCAGCAAAATCACAAATATTTACTATGATGAAGAAAGAAAAATGCTACTTGTTACGGAACTGAATGTTTAGACAGGCTGCTTGCCAGACCTGTCAATATTATGACCCAAGACAAGTGCAGAACAGAAATGGAGAATGTTTTACACTATTAGCTCAATATACAAAACCAGCCAGACAATGAAGTTCTGAAATATAAAAGAAATTTTAAGGCCAATAATATATTTCAAAAAAGATTACAATAAACAAGAAGAAATGTAAGAAGCAGCAAGATAAAATGGGTCAAGGTAGGTGACTTAGAATCATAACCCTACAAGGCAAGCAGTAAGAGGAATGAGATATGAAGGGCATGTTTTGAAACTGGTACAGGCACTTACTTGCCTAATCTGTACAAAGAAGTAAAAGAAGACATAAAACAAACTGTGCTAACCTCAGCAAATTTAACCTTACCTTAAACACAATGGAACAGAGTCAGAAGAGGAGCTTTGGGAGGGTTGGCAGCCCTCTCTCATGCCACTGCATTTATGCATTCTTAAATCATCTAAAAATTCAACACACATAAAATAATTTAAAATGATATGAAGAGCAACTGCTTTCACAATGAACAAAATTACTAAACCAATAACATTCTTAAATCCTTGTTATTTCACTACAATATAAATATATGTTTCATTTGTCTCACTGTATATCAAAATATACATAACTTTAATACAAAATGCATTCAAGTTTTTAGCAATGACAGACATATCCATAGCAAAACCAAACATAACTGCTGAATAACATGGTACTTTACAAATGAGCAGCAGATGAAACTGTATCACAGTATGAAATGCTGCTGAGGCACAACTAATCCATTTGCAAATGACTGTGTCAGCCCTCTGCAACACTTGGCTTTCAAGAGCCCACCCATCAAAGATGTCCAACAATATGCCTGTGGGTACAGTGGACACCTGACGAAAGATTTTAGTCTAGCACATGAACTGGAAAATATCAACAACTTGGAACAAGTTACAAATATATGCAGAGCATAATACCTCTGGTACATTTATTCTGCCAATATCTTTAGATGTCAATCTGGAAAGTCCAACTTTTGATGCTCTATTATAAATAGTTAAAACAGAGGGGTAAAAGGGGAAGGGGTGAAATAAACTTAACACTTCTCAAGTTGAGATGATATTGTATAAAAGATTCTTATGCTTATAATAAAAGCCAACGAGATGCACTATTTCTCAAATTTATTTGGATAAAGAACTCTACATGTTTTGGACAGATCTACTGTCCATCATCAGGAGTCTCAACATTGTAAACACAGCAAAAGATATTTTTCATGCTAGTTATGTTGACTATCTGCTAGCAAGGTGAGGACCTTGCTAGCAGACAGTCAACATATCTAGCATGACAAGTATCTGTTGCTGTGTATACAGTGTTGAGACTCCTGATGATGGACAGTAGATCTGTCAGAAACATATAGAGCTCTTTATCCAATAAATTTGAGGAATAGTGCATCTCGTTGGCTTTTATTATAAGAATATATCATGATGCACGGTCCTCTGAATGTCAAAAAAGATTCTTAATTACCTCAGAAATTATGAGGCTTACAGATAAAAGTGGCATTTCTCTCAGTGACTTCAGTCATAAACTTTTTCTCTTCTAGTAAGTATGCAATAAGTAGCATGAATTTTACCCCAAAGAGGCACCCAGAAATTTACATAAATTTTTACCTCCAGTGTCCCTTATTATTCTCTAATTTTAATCACAATTGGAATGTGATGACAAATGTTAGTAAAAAAATCACCAATATAAAATTTCATAAAAATCTGTCCCTACAGTCCTCAAACTGTTACATGATATACATACACTCATACAGACAGACATGGCAAATTCAACAGCACATTTCTGCAACTTTTCACTGCACATGAGCCGCAAAATTTAATTTTTAGTTTCAAACATGATTGCTTATTTACTGATTACTTCTAAAATAGGGGTGGTCAACTAATGTGGTCAATTAATTTTACTTTGGGGCTGGATCGTACTAGAGTACTGTAAAGAAACTGTGGTCTGAAAAACTAGAGGATTGTTAATAACTTATATAAAATACATTATACGCAAATGAAAAATCAAAAGATATTGGTATTATATGACATGATGTAACAATGGTCTCTATTAGCGATATGTAGTACCATAATTCTGTAATAAATTTGTACTTGCTGACTGGAAGAACAGCAGCTGCAGCATGTCACACAATAATCAAATTCCCACTGGCTCTTTTAATTTCAAATACACAACACTTGTCAATAAAAAATATAAAATGACTAATGACAAGGCTCTTGAGTACCAAGTACTTAGTAAATTAATCAATCAAGTGTCATTCCATACCAACTGGCCACTTACGATTAAGGTTTCTTCACATACCATATTTACCCAAATAAAAGATCAGAATTTTTTCCAAATTCAGTATCTGAAAATTGGGGTTACCTTACACCTGTGCATACCAAGTTAAACATGATCTCTGTTTTCTTGAAAACTACATTCTGTGAATGGGGATCCTCTTCAATTCAGGTAAATACAGTAGTTTCATCTACATGTTCCTCTTTCAACAAAAAACATACACCAAATCCCTACACATAATCCAAACAACATCCAGTAAAATGTACAAATGTACACTACATAAACACTTTTTACAAACATTACAATATGTCCCATTCTTCCACCAAGACTGATCAAATTAAAATATACAGTCAGTTCAAGAACATATCAAACCAAGGACCTCTTACTGTCCTTTATGCAGCTCATGTCTGCACCTGCTGCCTGTTGATCAATTCCTGACATTTGATTAACAACATATTCTACGAGTCCAGCTTTGCTAATTCTGCAGTGTAGATCCCAATGCTCTCCATGTCAAACAACACAAAGTAGATCTGTTTGAGTGAAGATGACATCACATTCACAAAGTAGTTGCTGATGGCTTTCAGGATGGTCTGAGCAGCCTGCTGCTTTGGAAAGCCAGCTCTGTCAACAAAGTCAAGGCAACAAACATAACAATGAGTGGCAGACACTTCTGTTTCAAATGCAAAGGTTTGTGACCTTCAAATTATCTGGGAAAAGGACGACTAGTGTGTTCACATAAGGATTTTGATTGACCTTTATGGGCATGAGGGAAGCACTCTTATTTCATATTTGGGGTTCAAATCTTGGACTGAAGACATGCTATCCTCAATAACATTCTCCATAGTTTTACTCAGTATATCTAGGCAAATTCTAGAACATCAACTGAACTGAGGCCACAAATGCTTCCTTCCATATCATTTCCAATTTTACTTTCAGTTGTCACCTGATCATTCAACACCGTATAGTATTGATGAGTAAAGAGAGACCAACTTGATGCCACTTGTTTTATTATTACTTTATTCAGTGCTCAACATGTTTCAGATGTTAGTACATCTATCCTCAGAAGCTTGCAACTAATTCGTTGAGTTACTTCATGGGTTGTATCTGGTTCGATGTGTGTTGGTGTTACATTGCAGTGTGGCTGTGGTGGTGTGGTATCCGTATGCAGGCTGAAGCATGCATACGGATACCACACCACCATAGCCATACCACAATGTAACACCAACACACATCGAACCAGATACAACCCATGAAGTAACTCAACGAATTAGTCGCAAGCTTCTCAGGATGGATGTACTAACATCCGAAACATGTTGAGCACTGAATAAAGTAATAATAAAGCAAGTGACATCAAGTTGGTCTCTCTTTACTCAACTATCCAGATGATGCACGGTCCAATAAACATAAGATTCACCATAGAGTATCTACTTACTAACAACAAACCCTAAATAAGGGTGCCACCCTGTCACTTGCCTGGACAGGAAGCAGAAAACTGTGAAATATTGTCCATCATTGTTCTTTTTACTAACTCTATGTTTTCTATTGCATTAACAACATGGTAACTGCTACAAGGAAAAACTACTGGGCATAACAGAACCCCATCATATTAACATTTAATGTTTCTTATTGTAAGGTTTTAGCCTAATTCAGTGTTGAATATCTACGTTTGCAGCTCTACAATCACTACATTAAATTTGCTCAGTGTCATGTCTTTCTCATTTCAGTGTCTCAATCTAAAGTCATCCAGAATTATTAAAAATGACATCATGAAGAAGTTAACTGTTGTATAGCTAGTCAGAAAAATCTCCAACCTTTATGGAACTTTTAAATTATGCGAGATGTGAGGATTCCACAGCAGATCTGTTGATGATTAAGGTTTTCAGGGGTGTGATGCTGTATCATTGGGTGTCTCATGATATTTTAAAGGCACTATGTTCTTGCGAAACACTGGGAAACCCATTAACACAACATCACAGCCCAGTTGCCCTGAATCCTCAAACCTTAGATTCATGACTGTGTTTCTAAGAAAATGTCACTGGTCCCTGTCCAGAGTTATATTCTGTAATGTGCTGGCTTTTTGTGGTGAGGAATTACCATATTACACTCCCCTCCATAGCACCCCATGGAAAACACACCTCCCCCACCCACCAATCAGCCGAACACTGTTTGTTCAATATACTCACAGCCATTAACATCTGAAAACTATCTATCTCCCCTATAAGCAAACCAAGGACATGCCATTCCATGGCATGGTGACAAAGGACCAACTTAACAAGATCATATAACCTCCAAAAAAAGACTAAATTTTACTTTCACTGCAATATTTACATACAACACCACCGGTTCATGGAACATACCTCCCACTACCTATAGCAGGTATGGCTAATGATTTCAGATTCTTCTGATCAGCTAGAGTCAGGCAGTTCTTCATTGTCTTTTCCAACTTATCAGTTGCATCTACTTCACCCGAAGAAGGACCATTCACATGAATAACCCACTTTGCTGGGAAATTGTGTCCTGAACATACTGCCGCTGTAAAACATGAACATGACGGTAAAAACTAATATATTTGAAAATAATAAATAAAGTACAATGAAGAGGACTAAAAACAGTTTTTAAACTCTAATAAACTCAAAATTTGAGTTACACATGATTTAAACATTGACACGTTCCATCTGTTGTGGCTACCATACAATTTTAGTGCACTGTGCTCAATGTTAAGTGTGAGAACTACCACAAAACCTATTACTGAGGGTGGATTAGTACTGTATACACACACTGCAGCATGCAGCATGACCTTCTGCTACTATTGCATATCATAAACATGTAACCACATTAGCAGCATGCTGTTACTGTGATATCAATGGCAGTATTCAATGGGTTCTGAATTTGCTTCAGTCCACAATCATCACAGAGTGAACAGCTGATCTGATCTCCACACAACAAAACAACAATGAGTGATTTCATGTAAGTCAACATCATTGCTCTCACAGAGGGACTGTGCAAGGGGAAATCATACAGAAGTGCAGCTTTAGAACTAGGCCCTGTTATTTGTTAAATGTTGTCAAGTAATATGAAAAAGGACCAATTAACTGTTCACAGTATAATTCAGTTCAATTCAATACTTGTTTTATTTATTTTGTGTGCAGCCTTAATAGTTCAGAGGCCAATTATGCAGCCAGCACAAATAAACACAACACAAATATAAACAAGGCAGGCAACGTAATTATAGATGTAACAATGAGGTGCCTTTGTGCAACCATTGCTTCTGTGAAAAAGCACTAAGTATTACATATCCTAAGTGTGTGTTTGTAGCCTTAGGTATCCAGCATGCAATGCACTTGCCATACTGTCATCTGTGGCCTCCCCGGCTCTACAATGCTTCTCCACACTATCTCATAAATGGAATGATTTTTTTGGGGGGGAAGTTATTGCTCATAAAATGTGTGTATGTGTTTTTTTCTACAATGTTTGCATGAAGCATTTCTCATTCTGAGAAGAACTGAGCGAGATGTGATCCAAAATGTATATTGGTTTTCATGTAAAATACCCATTATTCTTGTCTGATTGTAATGAAACTTGAATATTCTTGAAACATTTAAAAAAATATATTTATATATCAAATTTCATTACAATCTGTCCATTGGGAGCCCAGTTGTTCCATGTGGACAGACAGACAGACAGACATGACAAAGATTTTTCCAATTTTGCAAATGCACCTAAACGTCAAAGAACACAACAAATGTTATTATTATTAGTTTTTATTATCACAATCATCATTGTCATGGTTGCTGATAAGACTTGTTAAGAGG
>Ga0123355_10014371_pt1 | contig 12379 bp, 3 predicted proteins | sample TergutEmb28metaG_3_FD_89872 | JGI IMG/M metagenome (GOLD analysis project Ga0123355, IMG submission 89872) | Embiratermes neotenicus P1 segment gut microbial communities from Petit-Saut dam, French Guiana - Emb289 P1 | ecosystem: Host-associated > Arthropoda: Insects > Digestive system > Gut ...
ATAGCAAATAGACCGGCCACGATAAAACAGTCACTAAAGTATCAGCTAATGTGTTAGGTGGCTGTATTTTCGATTCTCGGCGATGAAGAGATCGACATATCGCACAAACACTATGCTATCCAAAGATTACAGTAATCTATTAAAAGTGGATAAAGCGACAGAAGCTTCAAGCACAACACTCACATCCGGCCAGTGTCAAAGGTTGCAGTGAGTGCAGTTTTACCTCCCCCCCCCCCACATCCTTTCACGTAGTTGGACACCCAGTGTTATGGACGGAGTCACATCAATTTTACTGCAATACGTGCATTAGCATACCGAAGTCAGATGGAGGCAACAGGCAGCTACATGCGACTCTAAAAAAAATGATATAAATAAGACTCAGATGAGACAGCACTTGTATGAAATGTGTAATGGCATGGTTCCTGCTCTTTCATATACAGTGGGACATGAAGTTTACTGTCTACTCGCAGATGACACCTTCTAGTCTGGTAGACGTTATCGTCATATTCCTCTAACCCGATAACGGAAACTGCAGTTTCCTGTGCAAGCTCGTTGCACTACTGTTAGATTACTCGGCGTCACCGCTGTGATAAATTCAAATCTCACAGACAGGAAACATGGCCACCACATAAGCAACAAAGTCTGTCTTCTGTGTCCGTAGTAAACCTATGATGTGGGTACACAACTTCATCTAAGTTTCTCTGTGGTCGGCAACGGTTTATCGTGGGCTATGAAGGTCACAGTGCAGTCGTCCTTAACAGCAGCGTTGCCACATAAACAAGACAGATTCCTCTCAGGCATAACCAATGCGAGGTTTTTTCTTGGATACTCGGGCATACGTCTTTGACTATGGCAGTGGTATGGAGGAGGAAAACAAGCCGTCAGATTTTTCTAAAACCGAAATGACGCATTCCAGATACAAAGACACTGGGCTATGCAGTCGTGTTTGTGGGGGGGAGTTTATATTAATCTCCGAAATAAGATTTTTTGTTGTGTTCTATTTGGTTACATCTGGAAACAGCTTCAATATCTGGTCTGTTACAAACTGAATATCTAACAAATAGAGACCTGTAGAAAGTGACAGAAACTTTTGCTTTTGAGAGAGGATATGTATTTATCTTTGTAAGCTTCGACCGGTGATGAGAGATCCCCACCAAATGTGTCAAGGCCAAAGCTTTACTCCCGAGTAACGAACATTAATGTTAAACACTGTAGCGAACACCAGTCACGTGGCAGTAACGCTGACTAAATTTGGAGAAATGGTGCGGTGAAAGTGTAGATATTATCGGCAGAGTATTCTTACGTGACGCACGTTTTCCCCACCTCATAAAATGGCACGTACACGTAACCGTTTTTGGTAAGTGACGCTATGTGTTTCGGTAGATCTGTTGACTTTTAGAGGAACCGGCCTGTTCCGATAAAATATAGTTGTGTTGAATGATCATTCTTTGTTTTAGCTATTTCTGGAACACAACTGGATGAGCTTCATTAAACAAAAAAATAAATAAATCCGATACAAAAAAGGATCAGTTGGTTCTTGTCAATAACCGCAGTCATTTCCATATCTGTGTTACATGGGCATGAGAGCAGTTTTTGCTACGAAAATTGTTACGAACATCTCAATAACATTTATTCCTTCGGGCAAATAAGGTTCTTGACGTTCAAATGTAATTAACTCGTGTAATTGATTTTCTGCCGACAACAGTTACGGTTTAAAGTCAATGGCAAACAAAACGTTGTTCCTGCCGACAAATATTACACTTTGATATAACATGCGTTTTGTTGTATTTCAGTTTAGTTGATGTGCGCAGCACAACAAAGCAATTTTTGTAATTCAAATCAAAGTGATTATTGAATGCTCCACCAGGTGTAACACCTAAAATCTCCGAATTTTTTCCCCCCATAAAGTCTATTTGTGCGTTCCGTACAATTTTAAGAGCACAAAGCGATTACTTCCGAAAACAGGTTACTTAAAATGGACATAAAAGGCTGTTTTTTCTAAGGTGGGATGTATATTAATAAATGTAACGTAAATGGGCTGCAGTTTTTTAAAGAGATTTATTGCACAGAGATTATACTCGTATACAGTGTGTACAAGGATAAATTACACAATTGCTCCTGTAACCAATTTGAATAAATATTTACGCTATACTACAAGTGGAATTGAATAATATGTACATATATATATACATATATATATACATATATATACATATATATATAGGTGCAAATAACGATAGTGAAAATTTTTGAACAAAAAAAAAACTGCGACTTTGGGCTCCAGTCTTCATATTTTTAGAAATATAGATTTTATTTTCGTTTGTGCTTGAAAATTATTACACTAATAGAGAGAACGTAGCTGTTTGAATCTAGCAATGAAGATAAGATGTATTCCTAGAACTTCAGTTTATTAATAGTCGTATTGTCATCTCGGAAGTAGAGTCTCAGAATTCATTACAAAAATGGAAAACTATAGTCCAACACACAGAGGAATCTTTCCTACGTTTCATCCACCACTCCCTATCCTTTACAAGTAGATATAGAACTGTAACACTTGCCAATCTCTGGTTATTTACCCCGAGTTTAACTTATAATCATTAATTCAGTGTTCTACGTGAGTTAATATCTTTTTAGGAGCGTTCGCAAGAATGGGAAACGCGAATATTAGCTTCGTCATGTATGTCTGTCCGTTCGTCTGTCCGTCTGTCCGTCCGCATGTCACAACTCGGCCTCTACTGTACAGATTTTCATTAAATTTGACACTGGAATATTTTTGGAAAATCTGTCGAGCAATTCAAGTTTCATTAAAATCTGACAAGCATAACTGGTACACTACATGAAGACCTACATATATACGTGATTATATCTCGCCGAATTCTTCTAAGAATAAGAAGTGTTACAGACAAAATCTGTAGGCAAAATCAGACCACATATTTTACGTTCAATAACTTATTCCCGAAAATCACGCCGCTTGTGATACATTGTGAAAAACGTTTGTAGAGGTGAACAGGCCACAGATGACAATGTAACTTGGCGCATTCGCTTTGCATGTTGTGTAACTAAGGCTATAGACACACACTCAGAATATGTAATACTTATTGCTGTTCTATGGAAGCAATGGTTAGACGAACGTGCCTCCGTGTTACGTTATTGAAGGTACAATGCTTGTCTTGCTATTCTGTTGTGGTGTGTCGGGGCTGTATCCATGTGGAATCACGGACCATCCTGTGCCGTACCTCCTATGACACGTGATTAAATATTTGGCATTATACTGTAATAATTCCTATGTAAATACCAACGTACTCTAATGAAACATATCCAAATGCCTCTTTTTCCACCCAAAATCCCACACGGACTGCTCTTGGGGTGGGGGGTGGGGGGAGGGGGAGACCCGAGAATTGGCACTGAGAATTCTTCGACAAAGCGTCTACACATAATTGGTACAATTGTGCCTTTACTTTGCGGTTGGATAAGATTATACAATGGAGTAATGACAGATATTCCTTCGTTGCTCGTGCTATAGTGATTTGAGGCTGTCCGAGTTAACAGTTACCTCTCGCACTCATCGTCCAGTGTCGAAAGGAGGATTTGTAAGGCAAAGGCCGTCCGCCCATTCACCCACAGTTTTCTTTTACCTTCGTGGCGTGGAAAAGTAATGGAAAAAATAACAGACTTCGTTTAATATCAACTGAAATTCCTAAACCCAGACATGAAAGCTGCATACGCTTCAGTCTGAAAGAAGTTTGTCGTTTAGTCAGATGCTTCTTTCGATTCCGAAATACTTTTAGGATAGGCTTACCACCAATGTCTCTATTGGTATCAGGATAATATAATGTACAAGTCTAATAATTTATTCGCATATCTGCAGTTGGATAGAGCACAAGCCTTTCGTGTTTGAAGGACGAGAATTGAAAATACGAACACCGGCCTCTGCCATTATTAAATTTTCTTTTCATTTCTTAAGGAAATAAGGCGTATATTGATATAACTATATTGTGAGTGACCAAGCCCCTTTCAACTTTTCAATCAGATTAAATCATTTCATGTATTAGCTTTAATATTATCTTAGGGCAGACCGTTCCTGTTTAGTAGTAGTAACAACATGGCCGACACTAGCGACACTGCATTGAAGACCCCTAAGTACTGTACGTATATGCAGCTTTAAAGTAACTTCCTTAATATGCAGAACAGCCGTATCAAAATGTTTTTTGTTGCGATTTAATGAAGATTACCAATAAAGAACTGAAGGCATGTTAGTAAAATTTGTTGTGATTATACAATATGAATATGCCTGCTGATATATCTGAAAGTCTGAAAGTTTTGATAAAAGGTTAAAAATATGACTTGTTTACAATGCGAAACTTGAAGGTTATATCCGAAAAATTAGTAGCAAACATAAGCACTAAACTTTAGAAATATAAAACAGCGATGTCAATTACTGTGATGATTGGCAGAAACAGAAATGGCGAAATAGAAATAGCGGAAATAGAAGAATGGCGTTTATTGTTGTTGCTCGAAACTCCTCGCTGTTGCCCAAAAAGATTCTATTTTTTGGCAATACCACTTGTTGGTACAATCGGATAGGCTATTTGACTCAGGAAGGGTAAAAAAGCCGACGTTGGGCATGTGTGTGTGTGTGTGTGTGTGCGTGTGTGTGTGTGTGTGTTGGGACCAAAACTAACTTGTGTAGTTCACTGGCAATTAGGACCTACAGTATTGCTAAGAGAACGGTCAATTACAAATCACACGGCTACAGTTCAACAGCAAATAACTTCTGAACTCGCTGCACGAACATACGAAAGGGATTCCATCCTTCAGGCCTTCGTGTAAAGATTCTGCAGAAAACCATTTCTCATAACTTGGGAAATAATCAACGAATACTGAAACGCGTCTACACTTAAAGCTTCGATTTACTTCGTATTATTACATTATGTGCTGCATTTTCTTGTCTCTGCCTGCTTCGTGTTTCACTGATCCATATATACCGTCGATATCAATGTTACTAACGTATCTGTTTTTTTCATATTGTTTTCCTTCGTCTTATTAATATTGTTTGTTTATTTGTTGCAAGGAACCCACAGCAAGGAATCAAAACACAACGGTAGAAACTGGATATTGAGAAGCTTCATCCTTTGCAATCCTCGCCACTTACTCGTATTGCTATGATGCTTAAATCACGAAGTTAAGACGGAAAGTCGTGTGGTTGCAGGAGTCAGAAGAAAGAGGGAAAGACAGAAAGACAGGGACTGCATAGAAGAATCAGGCGTAGATGGGAGGATAATAATGAAATGTTTCTTAAATAAAGAGGACAAAATTTTATACACTGGATTCATCTGGCTTAGGTCAGGGAAAATATCTGGACTTTTGGGAGGAAGGAAAATAAAGTCCAGATGATATAAAATGCAGGAAATGTCTTGACTCTCTGAGGTACTAACAGCATATAAAGAACGGTTTTTGTATGGAACTGTTTAGTTATAAAAAAACACCAAACAACAGTTCCTTGTCTGGTGCAGCAATTCATTAGTACCAAAGCAGCCTCCAAAACTCAGAAATTCTCCTAATGATATTCAGATTTAAGCTGACAATTCACTGCGACGTGATGTCTTGTAGTTTGGTGGGTACTGACGTCTCAGCTAAACATAGTGATATGGGATAGAAAGAGAACATTTGTCCACAATATGAAGACAATATATTTCTGCGAAACAATAGCACCTAGCCAATAATACAACCAGCAGTGTGCACATTCCTATATCATAAATACATTAATTATTTCACTTCGACATGTTGCGGCCTTCTCGACTTTCCACAGGATGACATTTAATGTCAAAAGAACATCATTAAGGGCATTACGTATATCGTTTCAATAAAGGAAGTAACAAAAATAAAAAGAATACATTTTGTTGTTGCTACGAACAGTGAAATAGTAAAAACGCCTCCTCGTCTAACACAGCAAGTTACGGCGCTGAGATTTCTGACATCGGTCTCTTGCGAATGAAGAAATTGTTTGTGCCAGAAATAAAGTAAAATCTGAAGCGAAATACCTGACACGAGCTAACGGGTCTGTATATTATTTATTGGTCCATTTTAGGCTGAAATATAAGGGCTTTAGTATTCTTAAAATTTCGTGTTGCCTTAATACGAGTTACTAGGCAACCAGACAATCCAAACAATCATTATTCGTCACTTTCTTCTACATAGAGTCTTAGCTGGAAGTGAGCAAAAGAGTTTGGGGTGGCAGTGTATGTATGTGTGTATGTATTTATGTATATATATATATATACATATATATATAACTCGTAAGCATTGCCGCTCGTCACGACATGCTAAATACATATTAATTCAGAAAATTTTGTACTAAAGAAGTTAAAAGTTCGCTGCAAATGACGCATTATTCTCCGTTCGTTTATGTGCCCCTTATTAAAAGAAAAGTAAAAGCAAATCATTCCGATAGTACGTTTTGATGCTCTCGACTTTATCAATTCCGTTCCTCTGCTCCTTTATGGACTATACTCTTCGGTCAGCTGCAATCCAGAAGTACTTCCAATAAGCATTTGATAGGACTTTTTGGTTAGGGGAGAGGCCATTCGCTCACAAGTTCTGTGCCTAAACAGGACAAGAAATGCTGATATCCGTAAACCGAGTAAAATTAGCCATTATGATCATCCCAGTGCTTGAATAGACAAGGACAACAGGTGTCTTAGACAACGTGGCTAGAGTATTTGGGAGTCTTATCCATCGCCTAGGTTTCCTTCTTCAAAATTAGTTAGTTATTTCTATCTTCAAGCAAGAAAGGCTCCAATCACAACATCTAGAATGATTTGCTTCATGGACGTCATCTATCCGCATGTGTTAAAAGCAAATCACCACCCCTAGTCCTAGAGAAGGATTCAGTTTTACATACCGGGTGAAATTAATTTGGTGTTAACCCTGTTCATCGCCTTAGTAAGGGGGGCCGATTTTCTCCGCCAAATGTATTATTCTATTTTTAATACTTTGCGAAGGAAAAACTCCATAAATTAAAGGATTCAAAATGTGATACATCATCGTTAGGATCCCACATAATTTCACTAATCAACAGGATGTTTTAGAAAGAACTTATTTCATACAGCTACCCTACAAGGAGATGAATTTGTTTGTTCCCAAAGAAGAGAGTCTGGCTTCCACAAGACAGAATATCATTTGCTCAACATCTGCTCCGGGGTAGAAATCTAGCACTCGGAAAAGGTATCACTAACCGTGTTCCCTGAATACCGAGACAATGTATTCCTCTGTGACAGTGGTGGTGTCCATACATCTGGCCGCATGCTGTCACGACCCAAAGGACGAAAATAGAAAGTTCCGAATGTGTGTTATAAATTAAATATAACAGAGGATATGAAATCAGCGAAGGAGGACGAAAAGATACTTTCTGTTTGTTTTCTGTAAAAATTTCTGAAGAGTAAAGCGGGATATTTTATGAACCTACATTTACAATTAGATCTGCTTACTTATAATTAGACGCAAATTAAATTCTAATTGTCCCTGTTTGGCAGCTTCTTATTATTATTTTTCCTGAGATAGGAGTATAACACAGTTGTAATATTCAGACATCGGCGTCTCGGAATGTGGTGCTGTGTAATTTAAAAAGTTGGCACCAAACTATTGACGTCACATTGCAGAAGTTTATATCATTATTTATTGCCTGTTCAAACTTACACATTTGTTCGCCTAATCTTGGAAACACTCTTTCTGCTTCAAAAACTAAGGAATTTATGGTTGGCACAATGTATGCGTAAGGCAAGAAATTGAAAAACAAATCTCTGGGGTTTTAATCTATGCGTGGCGTGAAATTATTTATTTCTTATTGATTAAATAAATTCACGCTGTAACAGTATTATCAGAATATCCTGTAAATTAATCTCCACAGTTCCAACGAATGAGTTGAAAAATCACAAATTTTACAAACACTTCAAGTAATGGGCGTACGCATCATAAATAATATTGATTTGCAATATTACAGGTTTCCATGACAGTGACTACTCTGTACGAAAACTACTGCCTTCTGAGACATAAGGAAATGCATGTGTTTCTTCCATGATGACGTGAGCAACATGTTCCACTGAGAACGTTAGTGTTGATTTAACATAATCTACGGCGTCTTATTCCAAAAACAGTAATATTCACAACAAATTTATGTAGAAATATTATCAACGCCAAAAGAAATTTTTATTTACATTCCTATACTACCATATACTGCAGTCCGCGATGTAATTACTTGTGAAATACGTAGGAAAATAAATGTCATTAACCCATATGTCGAATTTCATTAATTTTAAACAAAGACTTCATTCCAACATATTAAAACCATAATAAGTTTGAATACAAAATAAAAATGTAATGGTCGCCGCAGTAAATCTGATTTGCAGTAAAATGTTTTGACCAAATTACGTCGTTACAGGAACCAATTATAGAGAATGAATATGAGAGGAACCAATTATAAAAGAAATTGAACAGAACCAACTTACATGGTACGGCCATGTCCAAAGAATGGCAGAAGGAAGATTACCCAAAATAGTATTGAAATGGATGCCGAAACAAAAGAGAGCACGAGGAAGACTGAAGAAAAACTGTATGGAAGGTATAAGGAAGACGATGAAAGAAAGAAATCTAAATGAAGGCCAGTGGGAAGATAGGAAACGGTGGAGTCTAGGTGTCGGACAACGTAGAACAACGTTTTGAAACCGACATACATACATCCATTACGTCGTTGCATATATTTGGTGATGTGGCAGCATGTCGTAGAGTGACATGTGTCATGCCGCTCTACACCATGCTGCCACATCACCTAACATATAGAACGACGTAATTTTACCGAGTGTTTTAACACAAATATAACTTTAGTTAGGTACAATTAAAGCTCCCTGATGATGGTCACTGAAGACCGAAACATGTAGGAGCGATATTATTGTGTATTTTAATGTAAATTTAATACTTTTAACCAAGTTAATAAATAGTGCATTCGTTGGTGTGTGAACTACTTAGAATTCAAAACGCGCGGTGCAACGATGAAAATTACGGATTTTCTGTTCGTGATTTCAAGTTTACGTCGCGGTGTAAGTGAGATCTTCGCTCTTCTGGGATGTAACGCAGTATTGGTTGGAAGTTAGTTTCCGAAAGTTTGGGACACTATCGGTTGCATCTTCAAGGGGACCGTCATTTTGTCCAGAAAAGTCGGTAAGCAGCTACTACTCAACGATGCGTAACGTCCAGGACGAGCGAAAATCTTACAAATTTTGTTCTTTATGTTCCTGTGACCGTGCATCGTGAGTAAAGCGTGAAGAAAGAAACCAACAAGATGCAACAATATACATGATTTATTGTCAAATATGGATGTTGATTATTGACACTGTCTCAACATGTTTAGGGCATCTTTATGCCCATCTTCAGGAGAAAAGACCACGTGTTGCTGTTCCAACCTTCACAGTGATCACACCCTCAACGTAGCACCACAGTACCGCAACCTGCCACATCCAACACTACCAGCAAATACACTCCATATGCAGTAACACGTGGTCTTTTCTCCTGAAGATGGGCTTAAAGATGCCCGAAACATGTTGAGACAGTGTCAATAATCAACATCCATAATTGACAATAAATCATCTATATTGCTGCATCTTGTTGGTTTTCTTTCCTCACAAAATTTTGTTCTCTTCTAATCTGTCTTCCCTCACTTTGGTTTCCAACTGTGTTTGAAGAGCCAACCTTCAGTATACAGAGACAAAAACAGATATCAATAATTGATAGGTTCGCTTTGATTACTGCTACTAAAAGGTCTTTACGCGAATTCCGCTCAAGTGATTCCTCTTGCTTATTTTATGAACACTAAACATTTTTGTTCTCTGCATACCATTTGAGTTTATAGAATTCTGTTTCGACTTTTGGTGATTTACTCGAATTTTGATTTTCCAAGACAGAAATAATAAAATATAACTTTTCTTTCTAAAACTGAGTAACGACTTCCCTTTTGAATCTCATTAACAGTCCCATTCAGCTACAGAAGGAAGCAATTAGACAGAAACTGGGAGAAACCGAAGTTATAAATAATAGTGATAAATACAAGCTGCTTTATAGAATTTAGAATGGAAGACGACCAACACGCTACTTCAGAAGAATGAATTTTATTGTAGGACTGGACACACAGGAGGGTTAGGATGCCACAAAGAAATGGTCAGCACAGTTTTAAATCTCGACATAATCCAAATTTTCTTATTCCTGATAAAGTAAAAAAAAAAAAGATGTAGAGAAGAATTAAATTTTTAAGCACTTTGCCACTTCGTACATTACGTAGACACGAATATGTAGTTATCATGCAGTTTCATTTTGTTCCACTTTACGCAAACGGAGTAACTCAAATAAACCAAGAATAGTCTCAAGAAGGTTTCATGTGTTTTTAAAAACAGTAACAAATGATCGGATGAAATATACAAAATACACAAGAAAAGGTTCTTCATAAATGTTTATGCTTTATTTAATAAGCTAATTGTTTCGAGAAGAACAGCACCGTTTGTAGTACCCCCAAGCATTGTTGTTAGAATACCCTATTTTCATGCCAGAGAATGATTACAGATATTATAGCGGCTGTTTTTACCAATACATTTGAGCTATTGTTGAATTCTCATATTATGAAAAAGTTCATAATAATTCCGAAAACAAGCCGCTAAAATATTCTGATTCCTCGTCAAATTTCCGACAAGCAAATCTTGTTTCTGTTTGAGTGTACTTAAAGACATTTCCAATTAGCACGGGGCAAAACTGTGCGGTATCGGCTTTACACACGTAGTTGTGCAGTTTAAGAAACTAATAAGGCAAGGAGACTGGTACAAGAGCATGGAACACAGCCTTAACAGAAATATCACAACACCAACCAAATCTACTTTTCTCACCTTTTCGAACAACGGGATGAGTTCTCTCAAAGTATTAAGCAATTAGTTTCTGCCCTCTTTACATTCTTGTCACAAAAATATTGCCCGCTTGTATGTCGTAATTAATGTGTCAGTACATCAACTTAACATACGAGGTACATATCAGCATACGCTGCACATGTCTTCACTGAAAGTATTAAGCACGGGCTACCGAAATTCATAATGAGTTATATTGCCCCGTAAAGTGCAGCGGACCTGCGCTTGTAGACATGTTAACTTCAGTCGTCTTTGTGACCGAAAAACGCGGCACGTAAAAGGTCCATTCAGACTCTGCACAATTAGGCCTTTATCACGAAATGCTAAAAATGTTACAGAGCAACAGTCTGTATCACAAACATACCATTTGCCTAGATTGAAATCTCATTTAGGTTTTGGCAGATCTTCAGTGTGGAAATAGCTTTATATAGTTCCGTAATAAATAAACCTACTAGAATTACTTATAAGATATACGAATAATAAAGAATTTCCTCCTTTACTTTTCACATTCATTCTCTTCCTCTTCAAACACATAAATTTCTTCTCCCCTTTTCCTATCTTCCCAGTCAGCGAAAGATTCGAGCGTCTGTGAAAGCGATGCGATTAAGTACACAAAGAAACGACAGGGAGACTGTCAATTGTTATTGCTTTACATCCTCAAGTTAAACTAACTATAAAATCGAAGTAAAACACAAATGACAATATTGCATTCGGTATTGCCCCTTTAAGCTTGTACTACAGACAACAAAAAATAAAGAGTGTCTTGTTCTCTTTTCCTTAAGAAAAAAGATGCTTCCAGTATATTTTAATGTTTTAAATTTTCTGAACTTCAAAATTGTGTATCAAACACCATTTGCAAGTAAAATAAATTGAAGTTTACATAGAGATATGTCCTTAAATTTTACGAAATTTTTAGTCGGACCATTTTAAGTGAGAGATTTGTTACCACGTGCCCGATCTACAGTCACATTGAAGTTACTATTCACAAACGAGGAAGAGCAAAAAACCGCCGAGTAAAGAAACGACAATTTTGTAGGAAATTGTTTAGTAATGTTTGTTTTTAATATTAGTAGCAACTGTACACTTGTTATTGCGTCTACCTCAAACACAGTTTAATGACACATAGTTAAGTCACATCTATTTTCGTCGCACGCTTGTCATTATCTCAAACGACGATTTTATGACAAACTGTCGAGTCACATCTGTTGTTATATTCCTAGCAGGTACACGATCTTTACTACGTCGTACCTCAGAAGGCAAGTTTATGACAAACGTTTTGAGCAACATCTGTCGCTACATGAGTAGCAGCTGCACGCTTCTTACTACCTCAAACGAAATTTCTATGACAGATGGTTGAGTCACATCTGTCGTTATATGAGTAGCAGCTACACACCAGTTACTACCTCAAACGAAATTTCTATGACAGATGGTTGAGTCACATC
>Ga0123355_10014372_pt1 | contig 12379 bp, 5 predicted proteins | sample TergutEmb28metaG_3_FD_89872 | JGI IMG/M metagenome (GOLD analysis project Ga0123355, IMG submission 89872) | Embiratermes neotenicus P1 segment gut microbial communities from Petit-Saut dam, French Guiana - Emb289 P1 | ecosystem: Host-associated > Arthropoda: Insects > Digestive system > Gut ...
AATATAAAAAATTGATTTAAAAAAAAAAAATAGGAGGGAAAAAAATGGGGGAAATAAACAAAAATAAAGGCCTCCCCCCCCCCAAAAAAGCCCCCCCCCCCCCCCCCCCCCCCCACACACACACACACACACGCGCGCGCTCGCACGTGACGCTACACTACACAACACTTATATTGTGTTACTAATACAAGTATTGAAATAAACAATTAATATTCATTTTTAACCCAAGTAACTCGTAAAGGAACTGTAAACTGGTGTACGCTTATGTTAAATAGTGGTTGACATGATGTGAGGAAGGTGTTAGGGCTGGTGGTAGCTTTTTTAAAGATGATGGAGCAAAAGGGTCAGATGGATTAGATAGTGAGGTAGGCAAGGCAATGGCAGCTGTGTTAGAGTCATAGTTACTTTTTTCAAGTTTATCTGCATTGTTATGAATCGCTATGTATACTGCTCTTTGCTTGGATATACTACTAGTCTGTTCACCTTTTTAAGCTGATACATTATGTCTGGTTTCTCCTCAGTACTCATTGCCTTGTGCTGTTTTTTATTGGAGTTGCACTGGGGGGTGTAGATTTACGTTTCTCACTCACGTAATAAAAGTAGGACTGTTAAATAAAGGCAAATACACCAAGAATATCAATATGAACTAAATGGTGAGTGGACAGTTTACAGTAAGTGCACTGTCTCCCAGCTTTGTTCTACCATGTTTCATACTCTCTCAGCAGTGTTATAGTATTTAACCAAACAAAGGGCGTTACCTGAAAATGGAAGATGAGCAAAAAAGGAGGACTACATGTATGACTGAACTGTAGATAGGATTAGTTCTTAAGTTTTTTTTGTCCAACAACAGACACAAAATGGTAGTGTAGTTGAGTCAGCTTTAAAGTCATCAATCCAACAATGATGAGACACGTGCAAGTGGACAGGTATATTTTTCTCTTGTATTTTATTCTGCTCATGTACGTTTTATTTCAGATTTTTTAAAATTGGTGTCTTTCATAGTCCAAGACATGTTTCAGTGTTCTTTCATCTTCACATAGACCTGATGTTCAACATTATTTGTGAACTCTAAGAACACATTTTCTGCGATGTGATTCTAAAGGCCCGTCACAAATAGATCTGGCTTTGTGTAAATAAATTTCATTTGAGGTTAGTAAAGAATGAATTCAATGTTATTACTGCAGAGGTTACATGGTATTACATTCTTATTGGCTTGACCAGTGCTTTTTATCATTAAGTATACAAATGGTAGGGAATGTCAGCTGCTTCTTCACAAAGTATGCAGATGGAATGCAGCACCACCCCATAATTTGTAAAAACCAAAATATACAAGGTGGCAGTGACTTCCAGTCATATAACATCCATCCCAATTTGTGTGAAAATTGTTCAACAATTCAAAGGAGGTCACACACAAATAAGACCATATTTTTTCTTTCGACAAAAGAAAAACACTGCCCTTGAAGCTTCAAAAATAGAAATTACTGTGGTTTTAGACATTATTTGTTACTGTTTTCCTCTCAGGATGTTGCAGGTGCACCTGCTGTGCGTTTGGACATAGCAATAATTGGTCATTACATGCAGAGTCATGAACCCCTGTCTGAAGAATTTAAAAAGTTCCTGAGCAAATACCCCGACTGGACTCATGTAGCTGCTTGGGCCTCAACTTTCAAGGCTTGGAAGTTCTAGTTCATCATTACATCATTATTACATGTTTTCAGAAACATTTTAAATTGTGTTAGTTTGTATTTATAATGGTCTGAAATATTGGAACAAGGCATATGTAGTTCATGTGTAGTTAAACAGTTACTTTTTTTGCAATTTTTATATTATATGATGTCTATGAATGTTATTAACAGTTATAAAGGCATTTTGGTTTATAAGTGTACATTTGTGTATCTAGATATATACTACTATACTTTTTGTTTCAGTTTCCTGCAATTGGCTACAAAAAGCTTATTATATGCCCTCCTAATTGTGTTCAATTAGCATGATATTTTGTACTGACCTATATACAGTAGAATCCCAATTTAAGATCTTCCCGCATTTTATGTTCATTTTTTTGTGGTCCCAGCCAGAATCCCATATAAAGAACGTATAATGTTTCTTGCTTTAAGGTTTCTCAATTATAGGTTTTTCCCGCATTTAAGGCATGAAAATTTGGTCTGTACACCCCCTTGGACCCTTCATTTAGGGTTGATATTTACATCTTTCAGGTGTGGGTTACATAAATAACACTGTGATTATTTGCATTAGTAATGAATTAATGTCAGAGACAAATGTGAACTACCACAGCACACTCCTGTCGAGCATCAAGGAGTGGGTGCCTGTGTTACAAAGGCCCATGACAAGAGCCTTTTACATAGAAGCACTGTTCTTGGTTCATTGTAAATCATGACTGTAAGCTGTTTTATGATTGGTCATCACACACCACACTGACAGAAGAATGGACTTATAAAATGTATTCGTTATTTAAGTTTTTTTGTGTCCTACAAAATAAATAAATCAGCTATAAATATAAGATGGATCGAAGAAAAACATTATTACACTTAAATTCAGAGGGGATGCAATGTTTTTGCCACCACAGCAGTAATATTCTGTCTGATTTCCACATAACCCCCATTTTAAATTTATCTTGATTTAAGGTACAAAAAGCCTGTTCACCCAGATATTTCATAAATCAGGGTTCTACTGTATTTCCTTCTGTGGAGGTGTTTCTGAAGCTTCTATTGCCAAGTTGATTTCTGCACATAATACAGCCAGAATATGTAATGCAATTTACACAAAAGCATGTTACTTCTTGTTTCTTCACACTTGTACAATATACAGGCACACTTATGTACAGGATTTTACACACATACACACACACATATCACAACATGTAGCTCACTTAATCATTGAATGGATATAAATATGGAACATTCAATCCGCACACTCCAAAAGAATACTGCCATCAAGCCCAAGTTAGTACATTTAAATAGAAAGAGGGGGTAGGGAATGGAGAGGACAGATTTGCTACCTTCATATTCCTTATGAAGATCCATCTCTATAGCTTTACTGATTCAAATTCTCATCTTCAAGCTCACTGAAATGAATGAATGAAAGGGAAAACATGAGACATGTTCTCTATTAAAATTCAAAATGATTTTTAATTGGAGGGATGGTCTTATATGTGAGCAGCAGTGCTGCCTGTGAATGTCATGAACTGCAGTTCAGTTTTGACTGTACTGCAAGGCACCCCTGAAATCAGTCAGATGTAGGAAGATGGAACTAGAAGTGGAGGCAATGGAGCCATTCTATTCATTTGGGTGTGCTGATTTTTTAACAAGAACTATTTATTAGACTATGGAAATATTAACAGTTTAATTTTGGAGGGATATTTAAATATGCAAGAACTGAATAGGAATGTATACAGATAAAATACTGTGGGTGTAGTATTGAGCATAAGAAAGAGAGCAAATTCATATTAACTCTCTGATTCAGTCACCTGCTGACTGGAAAATGGGCGTGTGAAACTGGCAGGGACAACTGAGTTTTCATACTAACATATTCTATCACTATTGCACATTCCGTCTACACATGACTGTATAGAACACTGTCCTGTGATGAAACTTATACATGAAGTAAGGAATCTGCATAACAATTTAGTCCTCTAAGCAAAAGCTGCTGTATATGACCAGTTTTGACAGTACCCACAATGCAAGCCTAACACTGTCCTATTATTTGGTCTCATATCTTAAACAGTGTGTTATATGTAGAAGTGCATTGTAATTATGAATCACAAATTGTGTATGTCTATTTGCAGCAATGAATTGAAAACCTATACTTATACACTCCACTCATTCTTGACATTCTGAACAGGACAGCATTCTTTTCTTCAGCCAGGCATCTTAACTTTGTTACTACAGAAGTGACATCTGTAAGTACTGGCTTTGTCACATCAAGCTGATAGCTGGCCACTTGTTTTCATCAGTCATCTGTGGTGGTAACATTTTCCCTTGGATCAGAATTATCAGTCTAGTAACCACTCAGGTTTGCCTGCTCTTTGTTGTCATTTGCTCTTTTGTGATTTCTTCCTTGGTTAAAGATTCATTTCAGTTATGTCCTAGAGAATTCTACTTATTGTAGTCCACATATACTCGCACCACTTCTCCTGAATACTTCCTCTGTGATGGCATGAAGTAGAAATCGGGTTGTAGTTCACTATGTGGACGAGGTGGCCCACGATGTCGATCTTGTGTATAGTAGCCATTATGAGGGGGCCCAACTCCCCCTGCTTGATGAACTGTCCTGGGGAGGGAGTAAGTGGTTCGCTCTATGGGACCAGGCACTTGGTAACCACCGCGACCTTGTGGACGCTGCAGGGACCTTGTGTCAGCATAATGTCCTCCATTGTTTTGATAACCACTGCTATTGTGTGCTGCTGCTGCTGTAAGAGGTTTGTGTGGGCCTCCCACAGCCCGAGAGGAACCACTGTTAGGTAAAGTCCCTGGTGGCCCTGTAGGTTTCTCTTCAGATTCAAATGCTTCAAATGCGTAGTTTGTGTTGGCTGCGGAATAGTCTTTCCAGGCTGAATTTGGAATTAGATGATCCTAAAAAGAAAAAAATACAGCTCTTTAGTACACACAACAAATTCAGACAAAGGCAAATCCAAGAAACTATGTTTTACAAACCGTCTTAACAGTGCAGTATAAAGCACAGGATTAAATTCTGTTCATTTTAAACCACCAATGTACTCTTGCACCTCATTTTTTCAATAAATTTTTATATGCTTCATGTAAATTTCAAAATGCATACCCTAAGTACTGATATGTATCAAAGAGTAAAGCACTTCTTTTGACTTTTATCAAGTGACATTTCACAGCCATCACAAGAGACCAATGAATTAAGTTTCATGATATTCATTACAAATTATGATAATTCTGTTTATCTTGGATCCAAAGAATGTATGTGGCACGTTACTTCATCTGTTACACCAGCAGGTTCAAGAAGTGAACCAAACACAAACCTCTGATGTGTATGTAACGTAAGGATTAAAATGCTGCCAATATTAGCCTAACTGAAGCCAGAAGCTCAAAATTGTGAAGCCTAGCAAGGAGAAACTTTACATTATGAGACAGATTAGTATTTTGTTTTCATCATTAGAGCTTTGCATGAGGGAAAGAGGAAGCTGTCATGCGGAAGTGGAGAGACAGAAAGAGAGAGAAAGGTGTGTGTGTGTACATGTTATTCCTGTGAGCCATTAACTGCAAGAAATATTTATTTCGAGTTTGATGAGCAATATAATTTACTTAATATTTTCTGCAGTAAATTTTGAAAGTCAGGCATCCAGCAGAATACTGACAAAGTACAATTCTTGGTAGTTGCATAAATATAAAGAATCTAAAGACCTGAAATGTGAACAGTTGTTTGTAATAACGATGAAACAGCAAACCTCATGTTGCCCTTCGGTTCTACAAATCCATACCTGGTGTAGTTTCAGGTTTATTTTTTCTTTACACGGTATGTGCATCTTGATCATGTCACAATATATTTAAAGCCAGAGGAGGTCAATGAAGCATCTCCCATCATTTATGAACATTTACAGCTAACTGTTCAATGGCTTTTCAACAGTGTAATTTGTATATTACCTGTGCCATATCTGAAGACAGTGAATGGATTGTCTTCAAATAACAGCCACTGTAGAGAGATTAAAATGTTACAGTTTATGAAACATGCTAAAGAGGTAAATATGAATGATAAGGGAGTGCAAAGTTGTTTAAGATGTTTCGGTATTTCTTTTGGGTTCTTATAGTTACTTAAGAGGTTAGGAAGCAACTTGACTTCACTCACCCAGTAATTACCAGTTTCTCCGGGCTGTGACAAAACTAGGCTGTTCCAAGCGAGAAGAAGTCCAGTTATCGGTGTAAAGGTAAGGTGCAGGGGAGTCACTGGGGTGGAAATTGCCTGGGGTCCCAAGTGGTATCCCATACACCCACTACGTACGGCATACCAGCCAACAGAGCACGGCCAAAAATGAGAATGTGATGATAATGGGATTAGTGTGAGTCTTTGTTCTTTAACTTTTTATCTCCCAAGTTCCAATTAGCGTAACTGCCTTCAGTCAGAATTCTACAGTAATATAATCCTGTGGTATGACATACACATAATCAGACTAGTGAAATCAAATACCTTTTATGTTATGGTACACATGGCAGTGAAATTGTGCTCCGAAGTATCTGGTATGGCTGTGAAATCCTCTCTTTCTGTCACGCTGAATCTTGACTGTGTATTTACAATTCTTGTGGAAGGATCAAAATTTTAAAGCATTTATGTGTATGTGTTTGAGTATTCTTTCTGTCCTGTGGGAACCTCTGATATTCTAACTGAATGTTCCTTGCGTTCTGCTTGTTGTTGCCAAGGTTGAAGTATAGGGTAGTGTATATTCTTGGGTTTAAAGTTTGTCTTCTGGAGACAAGGCTATGGGCTAGGTGGCCAGGGAATGAATCTTGTTGGGGGAAAGACTTTCCACACCCATGCAAACCAGCCCTGGGGCCCACTCAGACTCTTACACAATGGCGGTAATCCGGCTTGGACATGGCGTTAACCACCCACCCCCATCTAATGCTAAGGTTAAAGACAGAGCAGAGCTAAACCTCTACTCCCCTTTATGACTTCATGGCAGGCTACAGGGTGAAATTTACCTTTTACTTTCTGGAGACAAATGTTAATTTGTTCTAGGCAAGATATTATGTGGGAAGATCAACGTACAACCTCAAATAAATCCTTTCCCCAGTCCCGAACTTGTGTTTTTCAAACACCTTGGCCAGGAAAGACCTCTTGCTTGGAAAACTGTGTCACAAATAAATCTACAAAACTATACTGAATACAGACAAACCCCATCTGAAATACTGCATGCAGCTTCACAGAACTTATTAATGGATACTGGTGGGCCAAATATGTACATGCATCTTTAAACCAACTGTTACCAAACCCTTCACTAACGTCCTATATTACCAAAATCTACTGGTGTTTCATTACCAGAAAAGAATCCAAATAAAGATTTGTTTTGCAGATTGGTGGCCCAGTCATGTAAATGTAAATGTCCATTTGATGGTAAATCTTTGTGCTTTCAATTCATGCAGTTTGTGTACTGCATAAACTTTCACCTATATAATATGATGTGCAGCTCACCAAACTCTCCAAAGGGAATGTCTGAACTGCTAATCATCCTTGTATATAACAGTCTTTTCCATATCAGTGGTTTTCAAGAATCATGACTCCAACTGCTCTTAGTGTATAAGTACCAGGTAATTAAATTGGCAATCAGAGTATAAAGAGGAATAATGTACAAATTAATATATTTTTTAATCCCAATCTTCACCGAAGCTAAGAAAATTTATACATTAAATCCACTCTAATAATGGCATGTCGGCATACTTAAATGCACACATTTCTCTCTCAAAAAATGTTAAAGGTAAAACTGTCCCATTATTTGCCAAGCGGGCACTGAAGGGAGGCTGAGGTACAGCTCTACCTTTCTTGACCCTGGTGCTAGAATGGGGTTGTGGTCAGTGCCATGCCATGCCACTTTACCCCTGGAAACCCAAAAGGATGAGTCATCTTAAAATCAATATCTAACTTTCCATACCCACACTGAAATTTGGATCAAGTATTACCATCAGTGACACAATACAATTTTGCAGGTTGTGGTGCTTTTATATGACATTCAGCACCATTAAATTCTTGGAATCTGTCCACAATTCAGTGTTTAAAAATACAAATATTTTAAACTGCAACTGTTTTTTTGAAACAGAGAACCGGTGACCGGTAACCAGTGTAAAACTGGAAAACTGTTATAGGTAGATAGATAATCATATTGTGGGCATACAAGGAAAACGCACTAAGCCCAACAAAGTTTTGAGAAATATAAAAGTTTGATCAAGGATTTAATAATAATAATAAATATTTATTTATTATATTCAGAAGAATTTTATTATGAAACAAATAACATTCATGAATGTATATAAAAATATGAACACAGTCATCTCCATTGTAATAATTATGAACTTTGGACTTAGTGGTGTTTCCTTGTATGTTCTAAATTGTGATCTGTGTAGTCCAATCTTTTCGGTAATTTGAGGCAATGTCGTTCATTCATCTAGAACCACTGAGATTCTCTTACAAAAATGCCACTGTTCAACACGTACAACTAGTTCACATTTAAAACAATACCCAACAGGTACTCCAGATGAATGCAGAAAATGTACCTGGCTGGCTGTGTATTATTTCATTACACTGGTGCACATGGTAATAATGTACTGCAAAGTTATCACCAGAAACTTTTAGGCCCTGAATACTAAACAAAACAACTTACATTGGTACATACACACACACATAGATAAACTTAATCATAGGTGGATCATTCAATCACTTATTTTAATCCAACTAAATGTACATAATATGTTAAATACACATATCACCGATTACCTCCTACATGTTTTGGTGTTTGTAGGAGGTAATCAGTGATAAATATATATATTTAACATACTGTTTGCATTTACTTGGAACAAAAGAAGTGAAAGACTGCAAGAATGCATGGAGTGAAAGCTTCAAAATAGGTGAATAATGTATTGAAGTTACCCTATGCACAAGATACAAGGCATATGAATATAACGGAATGAATGTTATTTTGTATAAACTGCTTTATATGAAAGCATAATGAAGTTACACCCATGTGTCTTGTCTGTCTGCATGTCCTCCTCTAAAACTGTTGTCAAGAGATTTTAATGTGAGATATGTTCAGGCTGTGGGACTGTCATTTCTACTTGCATTTGGAATCACTGATTTGTGAGACAAAACGTTGGGTGCAACTGATACAGTACAGTGCTTAGTGTTATAATCAGTCTTACGTAATGAGACTGCATACAATGGCATGAAATATACTGAATGTGAGAAAAAGAACTCTGAATGGAACTCAAAAAACAATGCTGTAAGCATGCCACTTACCTTGTGATAGGAAGAAGTATTTCGTACTGTCTTGTAGATGGTGCAACCAGCCTGAATAACAGCAATCAAGACCAAAGCTGCGATGCAGCCAATCACAATGTATAGTTTTGTCGCTGACAGCAGCAGTCCTCCTTCCTGGGACTCATCCTCCACAGGAACAGCAGACGTCACTGTAAGACAGTGTACAAACCACTGCAGTTATCTAACAGTGCACCTACAGCACATATTATAAAAGGCTGCCTTAAAACATTTTTAACACAATTTCTAACTTTTAAATGTACTCACGTTCCTGTGGTTCAAAGACGAGATACCCTGGATCGACAGCAAGGTTTCCAACTTTGCCTGTTGCAACAGTCTCCTGCAGAGTTTTCTTCACCGGGCTTATGTCCTCTTTGAGAGCCCTTCCTTTCTCATACTGTGCCTTATCTATGATCACATTCATTTTTGCAAGCACATTGTCATCGCTCCTGTTCATAAAGTTACAAGTATATAATTCAAAGGACAAATAACACACAAACACTAAATTAACAATCAAAAAGACTATGATGATTATCTATCAAGCAAGCAAGCCAGACCAAAGATAACAGGGAAAATAAGCAAAACCAACCATTAATTCAGTTATATATTGTTGAGTTGATGAACAAAGTAAAACCTAGAATTCCAGTATAAGTAATAAAATTTAATTCACACAGTCTACCCTGTAATTGGGATCATACACCAGTATGCAGAATATAGTTACTTTTCCTCAACAGACTTTAATTTTGAACTGTATTTAGAATCAAGGCCAGCGCTGCACCACACTGCAGATATGCACAGTGTTACTTTATTAGACTTAGGCTGGGAACCCACTGAAGTGATACAAGATGATGCAACACTGCTCTGACCTCAAACCAATGTGACAAGCACACAGTGACTACCAAGATGACAGAAATGGGTCTTAAGTCAGTAAAATTCATAAGCCAATTTGGATTATGTGAATTTAATAAACAAGGTGTTAAAGTATGAATGCTGACAGAAGGTAACACCTGTACTGGAATTTCCCATCTGGTGACAGATGTTAGCCTGTAACCATGAAATATTTTAACTTAAATGGGTCAATGAATAGAACTTACTCTTGAAACTGGGTGACATGAAGCTTATAAAATCCAGGCAGCTTTCCCAAAGCACCACTGAAACCACTGCTAACTGTATTGGCAAGGATATCAAACTCAGGTGAACCAGATGTTGGTATTTGGAAATTCTCACCCAAGTTCACCAATTTCACTTCTACGTTGTAGGAGAGCCGTAGAGGAGAAGCAGTTGAGGTCACCAACCCTGAATTTGTATCTGTGCAACATACATAAATACTTTCAGATGAAGTTACAGCATATTTTATCATATACAAGTTGGTTCAAATATGACCGGGACTGATTTGTGTGTAAACAAGCCGCATCAGTCCCGGTCATATTTGAACCACCTTGTATAATGAGTGACGGATCCTTCAGTTATATACTAACATTGTTTTAAGTACTGTACAGTAAAGCAGAGTAAAGTAAGGTCATCCTTGTGCAGACCAAGAAGGCATAACTGTGTTCATTCTGAACCTTGGCAGTAGCTGAGGGAGACAGCCCCTTTTATTCAATGACTAGGAGGCTGGGTGGGCCCCAAAGTTCTTTGAACTACAGAGGTAAAGCAAGTAACTGGTGACATATGGATTGGAAGATGATTAAGAATAGCAAATAGTTAGGAACTGTAAGGAAGGTGGTAACAGCCTGTCTGTCTTGGCATTGAATGGGCAGGATCAGAAGCACCATACAGTACCTCAAGATCATCAGTATTATGGCAGTTAGTCTACCCAGGTATCTGCTGAAAACAGCCCAATTGCACTGCTACTGAGACAACCAGTCAGTTTCTTGTGTTCAATGAAGATGAATCCTTCAGACAAATGTGTGGTTCTTTATCAGCCAGCACGAAGATACTTCAGTTCTTTAAAGCCTATTGCCTACCGTATTAACTATGTAACTTAACATTCAAAAACTTTAAATTTTGTCCACAGATTTTATTAATTGACTACCTGTGATGGATGGGATTCTCAAAATAAATTATTTCCATGAATAACACAGGCCTGTTGTCCTCATAATGTAAACACTCTGGCTTCTATGTAGCAGTTCCTTTTTAAGAGACGTGTTATTCAGATTAAATTTAGCATTTACGGGTAACCATTAATGTGTCTCGCTTTCAAGTCACTACACAAATATGTAGGTAGTTATAGGTAAATTTTATAAATAGTGACATGTAAATGGTATTTATGCACTCTTTGCACAGAATGCAAAAAATTACCTCTCAATGAATTCTTGGAGGAAACTTTATACAATTCTGTATTGGGCCTCTACAGTAAAAGATGTTGAGCAAATTCAATTTTGATTCATATCAATCCAATAAAACTACTGATTTCCATAATATCAAACAAAACTATAGATTTTCTCAAATATGGTTACTGCAGAAAAATTTGTAGCATTATAAGGAAAAATATTTCGGAACTTATTTAGTCAGACCAATTTTTTATATATGTACTAGAAATACACAAACATCAATGGAGCACATGGTTTCACCACTGTTAACACAACTACTGGTCTCAATACATACTCTTGAGTCATTCACAACAACATATTAATGTGCCCTGAAGTGACACTACACATTTTTCCTTGAAGAGAGCTGCAATGAGCTACTGTGAGCATTTCTACAAGACTTGTCCAAATGGAACCAATTCAGTGACTGTCATGTGCGAAGGTACAGTGGCCATTAGCAACAGTTGCCATGAGCACTGGGGGAGGCATCCCACTGAGACACCAGCTTATGGATCTCCTTAGCAAAGAACCTCTAGTGGTACTATTATTAAGGTCCCCAAATTGTTTTCATTTGAACAACCCTCGTACATTTCCTGCCTCCATTGGTGTCTACATGTACCTGTGACACATGGCCTGATGCAGATCCTCTCTGCTGACACACTGGGCTCTATCTCATGTTTCCGTATTTTTTTGTTGACAGAATTAAATGCTCCACCCCGGACTGGAAACATGAAATAGAAACACTGGTCATCTGTGAAGGATATATCCTGAAAAAAGAAACAAAGAAACAATATACAGTCATTCCATGGCTAATGTAATGCCTATGAAAAATTCAAGTGACAGTTCTTACATACGGTACAAGATGTGCTTTTAAAGAAACTACACAATGAAATTAAGAGTAGTCATAGAGAAGTTATAAAATCTTCAGATAATGATGCAGCAATGGCTTCGGTGGTCTAGGGGTAGCGTGCTGGCCTTTAGTACCCAAGTTTGCGGGTTCAAACCCGGCCGAAGCCGTCGGATTTTTAGGGCGAAAAAATCCTCAGCACGTCTTCCTTCGGAGGGGA
>Ga0123355_10014374_pt1 | contig 12378 bp, 8 predicted proteins | sample TergutEmb28metaG_3_FD_89872 | JGI IMG/M metagenome (GOLD analysis project Ga0123355, IMG submission 89872) | Embiratermes neotenicus P1 segment gut microbial communities from Petit-Saut dam, French Guiana - Emb289 P1 | ecosystem: Host-associated > Arthropoda: Insects > Digestive system > Gut ...
GACGTTTCGGAACTCACTATCGGTTCCATCTTCATATTGCCTATGAAGATGGAACCGATAGTGAGTTCCGAAACGTCGGCAATTAGAACTCAGACGCCGGGGAATTACCCAAAAAGGAATAACTTACATTTAGAACACGGCGAAAGCTTAAGATAAAGACACTGTCTTAATTAACTAATACGAATATTAAAGTAGCTTCTCCAACATGCTTCGGTACAAGTTTACCATCTTCAGGGAGAACAAAATGCCAGTTTTAAAGGACAATTATCGCTGGAAAGATTATAAGGTTCATCAGTCTTTAGCAGATTCGTTGTTGACGTTAAGTACAAAACGCACAACAGTACAGATTTTTTAAAATTTAGGATTATAACACAGTTCAAACATTTCGCACATCGTCAGATATGATAGATCGTATATATATATATACATATATATATATATATACAATAGAAATTATTAATGTTGCGTTGCGTTTAGCCGTGGAAGCTTCAAGCCATGTGGCACTATACTTTCAGTTCTCTAATGTGTATTTGCGCTGTGTCCTTAAGTGGCAGTAGGTTTTAAAACTGGCATTCTGTTCTCCCTGAAGATGGTACACTTGTACCGAAACATGTTGTTGATGCACACTTAATATTAGTATTAAGCAAGACTGTGTATTTAGTTGGTGTAATAAACGGTGTACTTTGACTGTAAGGTTTGTCTGCAATGTCACGATCTACCAAACTACCAAATGAATTTTTCAAGACAAAAATATTTAGAATGTATTTGTTTCGGCAGTGAAGGCAATCTTCTCTGTATATATTAATTCGACCGCAAAAACGGTTTTTAACAAAAAGACTAAGTTTACGAACTGACAGTGCTGTATCAAGCTGAGACCAAGGGAAACTACAACTTCCCGTGGCCTCCGCTTGAGGCAGCACTGTCGATTTCAACGATTTGTTTCTTATTCGCCTATGGAAGAAAGCTTTTGTTTTTCATTTATATGTTGCTCATTATCCTTTGATCTCCTGAAGAAATTACTCAGCATCGAGCGCCATCATGTACAATTTTAAATATTTATTAAGACTAAGATGCCCTGATTTTTGTTTATTATATATTTTACTATTTATAGGTGCGACTTATTCCCACGGGCACAATCGTAGTTTTAAAAACTAGACGGTTTGAACCTAATCAGCAAGTTCAATGGTAGGCTATTGTTACAAGGGTAGTGAAATTTCAGGCACCAAAAAGCACGAAATTTTTTAACAACCTGACCGACTAGCAGCTTCTCAAGGAGGGACCTGCTAAATGAAATTTCTTACGGTTAATACTTTGGTAAAAACAATCTAAAAAGATATAATACACTACATTATTTATTGTACTAATTGTAAACGAAATAGCGTAGTCGTTACACGCCTCGCTACGTGCTGGGAGGTCAGGGGTTTGAACCGCGGCGGAATAAATATTTTCTGTGCCCACAAAGACGGCTCCGAGGCCCACCCATCCTCATAAACAATGGATGCGCCGGGTCTCTGTCCCGCGGGCAAAGCCTCCGGGTCGTGGCTTTAACCAACCACCTCAATCTAGCGCCAAGGTTAAAGAAAGGGTAGAGCTATACCGCATCTCTCCGTCTGCGCCTTCACGGCCTCTTAGAGACTGATCTGTTTTGCTGAAGTTACATGTATAGAGTACAAAATATTTTACGTCTAATACGGAGATTATATACATATATACATGTAGGAGACTGAATTAGTGGCCTTAGGCCACTCAAGAATGGAAATTTATGTCTACAATATGTACGAGAATTATGTCCCTGAAAATGAAACATTAGCGACAAGTTTCCAAGACCTTGTTTTACACCGCATGTTATTTTCACACAGTGTATCAAATGAGTGCATTATGAGGAATCCGTATGCCCGCCAATTTCATAGCCAGTGCTTCCATAAAAACTAACTTGAAACTCGTACCGAGGAGCGGTAGTTAAGGGGTTACTCTCCCGGTGAGAACTGCGCTCTTCTGGGCTATTTCGCAGTAAGTAGTGGTAATTCCTTATCGAAATTTCGGAATAACCTTTCGGTCCAATCTTCAAGGGTCAGGAATCTCGACCTAAACCTCAGTAAGGAATTAACCACTATACGCAGCGTAACAGCCCAGAATAGCGCAGTTCTCATCTATCTTGCTGCGACTGCTTCAAATCATGCGGGGTACTGTCTAAATAATATTTTGTACTGTACATGAGCCTAAATGTTACACACTTAATAATGAGTTGCGTCTAATCAGGTCCGCCCATCTAGTAGCTCGCGGGAGACGTATTGCCCACGACAGTCTTATTTTGCTCAGACATTTTAAACCAGAAGAGTCACTTAACTCTTTCCCTCGTAAAGCCGAGACCGAACGCGGAACCAAATTTGAAAACTCAGGAGTTGTTTATTTACGAAGACATATATTACGTTAGTGAGGTACACAGTGGCACAGTTGGTTTAGGCACTGCGCTAAAAGCCGGAAAGAGGCTGGATCGATTCCCAAAGGTGCCACTGGAATTTTTCATGGACATAAACCTTTCGGCCACAATATGGCCCTGGAATAGACTCAACATCGAAAGGAAATGAGTACCAAGAATATTTCCTGAGGGGGTAAAGGCGTCCAGTGCATAAGGCCGACAACCTTACCACCTTCATGTACCAACGTTCTCGATATCTGGGAGCCTCAACCTCTTGAAACTCTCAGGGCCTTTAATAGGCCCGTAATGTGGTGTTTTCCTTTTACCTTTTTTTACGTGACGTTACTAATTCATTTCGTAAAATACATATCAAGTCCGACAAAACAGATATGTTGTGAAACGCATTTTATTTAATTCTCCAGTATTATCAATGTTCTATTGCATATGATGTACAGAAAAAGGTACAGGGAAAATTACACGCATAATTATATGTACACTTACTCATTCCTTGTTCTGCGTATTGAATTTCATTTTGCCCACATGCAGACCAAATTTTCTGGTAATATCCCTCAATACACAGAAGGTTGAGCGGGCCTGGTCTAGATGATTAAATCTGTGTCAAGACATGTCTTACAGCAAGATTACTGCTAGGTGTAAAGGTGCAGTAATTTCGTTCTAAGTTCTAAGAACGCGAATGTAGTGAAATCGACTGTGATTTTAAGGTCAGATAACTCACATTTAGGTTATCCAATGATTCTGTTCCAATTAAAGAAACGAATGAGACGAGACAAGTGACGACGAAGAGAGTAACCTTGAGAACTTCAAATCTCGCATGATCGTGAATCTGAAATAAGTAAAGACTTTACAGTAGGCGGCGGGGACTTGTTTTATAGCAGTCCAATTCTTCCTGTACTGCGGTGAGCACATAAAAAATTCTCACCAAAATCCTCGGTAAATCTGACCCGACACTCGTCCGAGATTACCACCGGATTCCTCACCAATACAATTCCATAAGTTAAGCGCTACGTGATATTTTCATGATACTAGATATGGCCCTAAGCTATAAGAGGTCAGGAAGCACCTAGTTCTGCCCACAACGTAATACGTAGTGATAAAACAGGCCGATCTTGAGGTGGCAGCTATTTTCCAAAAGCGCATCTCCAAATGATCACTTTATTATAAAAAAATACACGTCTTGGAACCTACTTTCAACGTGTTTGTTTCTCAGTTCCTACATTTTCTTCTCTCATAATTCAAGATTTGTAGAAAAGACGCCATTGAATCCAAGACAGTCATTTGTTACTGGGAACGAAGCAGAAAATTGGTTTCTTACCCGTGCCTGCCTATGGTGACTGCTGCTCGCCTAATAATCGTGAAGCAAGACAGAGCAAGCACAACTCAGTTACCGCAGGGGTTACGTCTCTTCTTCCGATTCGTACAGCAACTTGTCTTCATAATATTGTGGCATCAAACTTTGAACTAAAAGCTCCTTCATTTTCTCCCATGTTGCTTACACGTTCATTCTGCAAGCGTAATGATATTGGGGAAAGAACTGTTCCATACGAGCTTATTCTTTGTAGGTTTTCACGAAGTCCCACGTCATATAATTTCTCGTATTTTAATACTTGCTTATTACAATTTATTCGGTTTCCTAAAGTCTAACTAACAGTCCATGGCATTACCCGAAGATTCAAATTCACACTGAAGTCTTCGTGTCGCATGTATCCAACAGGCTCACACTACATCAGCCAATAATCCGTTTAAATATACAAAAATATAAATATCAACTATTCTTATGTTAAATTATTGCTTCTAAATCTAAATGTATCAACAGGCATGTTTCATGATCACACCGTTTATCGAGTGTGAAAAATGGTGTATTCAACTGATTAATATGCTTACAAATTACAAATATAATAGTTCTCCCGGTGTCGATTCTATGAAGGAACTATTGCTGTTAAATTTGAAACAATTTTATGAAAGGTGCAAATGTTGACATAAAGTTTGAACTTGTAATTAGGATTTACGAAATTCCCTCGCAGTTATCTCAACATAGGTTATCGTAGCGGTAACGTTCTAGACTTGTATTCGATAGGTATTAAGTTCGAATCTCGGCTGAGATAGCGGCTATAGTTCCTAAGTTTCCTCTTGATTTTCTTCGTTTCATCCACATAATATCCGATAGGCCAATCTCGTTGCCTTCCACTGCATTAGTCACCAATAAACCTGTTGGAGACGAAGCTACCTAATACAGTCCCAGGTAGGGGCACTGGAGTGCGTAAATCGGAAAAATGCCTTCTCAGACATTCGTACTTTTGAGTGTCTGTCGTCATACGATACTCGAAACACTGCATTCCAAAATGCTAATGTTGCTGACACAACACAAATTTTTCAGACGGCAAAGTTTCTACTGTTGATTAGAGGAAGATAAAACACGTATACTGCTTCTCACAATACGGGCATAACGTTCATAGCTGAGTTGCAACAAAACAAAAACATCTTTGTATATAGTGTTGTCTTCTGTAGTCGAATTAGGATATGGACAGCTAACATGTGGGGTACGAGGTTTTGCTATAAACCGGAAGAGCGCGGATTCGATTCCCGATTAGGTCATTCCGATTTTTAATTGACTTAAATCTTCTGGCCGCACCATGACTCTGGGGTAGACTCAGCGTGTGATTGAGTGCCACGGATATCTTCCGGGGGTAAAGGCGGCCAGTGCGTTCGGCTTACAACCTTGCCACCTTCATGTGCCGATTGCATAGAAATTCTGGGTGCCTCAACCTCCGGGAGCTCTAAATGCCGGACCATGCCTGTGTAGACATAGCTCTACCTTTACCTTTACAGTTAAACTTTGCATATCCAGTTAAGAGACTTCAAAATAAGGATAAATCAAAATTCAATAAAGAAAATGAGTTGCTTTGGTGTTCCAATAAGAAGGCGATACCCACTCCAAAAACACTGAACCTTCCTAGACTCCAAAAATATCCCACTCTCAGGCATGATCGTACTAAAAAAGAATAAATAAATTTTCATCAAAGGTGCTTAGGTACAAGCCAAAATAAACAGAAACTCACTTCAGCAGAATGACAATCAATAGTTTTAAGACTGTAATATATCACCACCTCCACAGAAGCGCGATGTAGGCAGTATACAAAGCAGCCTTCATAATATACATGTCGAGCATAAATCAGGTTTGGATCTCATTTTCTAAGACGGTCTTCTTCCGATTCGTACAACAACTTGTCTTCATAACATTGCATGATGGCTTGAGATTTATAGGCTAATGCATCTTCATTTCCTCCGTGCTAGCTAACACCCTCATTCCATGGATTTATTGATGTTTTTAAACACACACGTACATATAAATTATAGCAGAGATATACTGCATGTTAGTGTCATTCCTGGATTTTTCAAATATGCGCGAATTATTCTTTTATCAATACTAACATATCACATATTGAACTCTTGTTCTACAGCGCACAATAATGAGCGGCATTTGAAAATGCCGTGGAATTTCTGTACTTCTGCTTTCTGATTCAGATGTAACTGTCTATATGGGATCGCTTGTAGATATTCTGTTACGAGTCAGTGAAGGGAAGGACACATTGTCTGAGGGTCTCTAACAACCTTCTATTACAAACAGACAAAATACATACGTTTATGTCTGCAGCGATTGTAACTGACAATTTTAGAACCTGAATGATTCGATACCTATGTCTAGGTCCAGCAAATATTCCCTTTCTTTTTAACTTCCAGAATGAGAAGTCTCTATGGTCATTCCCACTCTTATTTAGTAGTCCCTGTTTTAAAGATTTAATTGCAGCAAACCTTGTGCGAACAGAATTCCTAATTAACAAGCTAGACATATCCGTTCTCTGTCGGAACATTCATAATTCAAAACCATACACCTTTTGTCCGTGACTTTTTTTTTCGACATTAGGAGTGTGTAATGCGAAACCCGTCTATAGAATTTCGTTTTAGTACGTACCGGTTTAGCGTATTTTAGCCTTTTCTTGCTTCAAATTTAAATAAGAGAGCATAATTTGCAAACCAATTTTTCATATACAGTATTCCTAAATGACGTATAGGCTAGTAAGTGGAATCATTACATTTCCAGCATAGTTTGATATGGTATAGGTGTGACGAAATATTAGGTCAAAATCTATAATGTTCAGGCTATGAACGTTTGGGGTATTGGCGCCGAATAGTTTTGCATATTCGTAGCCACGAGTCCGACAAACCTTCTTCTTCGGAAGAGATCTTTTTTGACAGCTGGTCTCACCCTAACATTGGCACGCAACAAGCACCGTACATGTCGTCATACACTAAAATACCATAATCTTAATACTGACAGCCACTACTAGCATCTATGACAATAAACATTGGTACACTAGACCTATGTCCTTGCTGCTGATTTCATTGATCAACAATACACCTGCAGGATCTGTGTGTTATAAATGAACATCAGGATTAATGAGAGACGAAATATCGCAAAAAATGCAAAACTCTCTGCACACAGGCTTCCTAAGTGTGTATTTTGTGGCTCGAAGAATCAAATCTCTCTTCCTCTAAAACGTAAGCCAAATTTTTAACAGAGATCTAGGAAGTGTGTCATCCCCGTTGTGTGTGTGTGAAAATTGGAAAGGGTATGTAGTCAAACACAACTGTGTCAATTAAGGTGTATTTAATGGCTATACTAGACAACTACATGTTTCGGCCTTTACTGGTCATCTTCAGGTTGAAGATAGCCAATAAAGGCCGAAACATGTAGTTGTCTAGTACAGCCATTAAATACACCTTAATTCACATAGTTGTGTTTGATTAAATACTCTTTAACAGAGAAATGAATATATTGATTTCCTGCGCCCTGCAGTGGGAAATAATATTTATTTGCACAATCACTTATACATTATCATTAATGAACACCAAAGTTTCTCCACAGGGTAACTCAGTTATACTTAAAAATAAAAACAAAGATCTGTCGACTGAATTATGTGTGGAGCAATGGTGTAATGATATTCACAGGGGAAAACAAAAGAAGTGCGAGGAAAACCTGTCTTAGTACCACTTTGTTCACCATAAAAGCCACATACATTAACCTGGGATTGAAAACAAATCCTTAGAGTAAAGGACTGGCGGCTAACTATCCAAGCCATAGCATGGCCTGTAATTTAGACCTGTACAGGTATATATCGTGTTTCTTGGAGGTGAGAACCGGGATGACATTTCAAAGTATTACAGTGTCTTCATCTACAGGGTCAAGCAGTCCTACAAGGCTTCTACAAATTACGGGCTGTTATGATAACCGTGGTATTCTTTCGCGTTGAGAGACATCCGCTTTATCTAGCTGATGAAAGTGTCCACTGCTCAAGGTACACTCTGTTAAGCAGTGTTTAGTTCACTTATATTGAAACTGTAAATAACTGTTTAGAAATTATCAAAACACACTTAGATGCCACTGGCACAAACAAAAAAAAAACACAGTGAATATTTCAGATTTTTTGATAGAAGAACACTTATAGCTGTGTGAGATCTTACTTTAACAATTTTGAGACTTAGCATTCAAATAATTAACTACAAGTAGCAATAATCTTTGAAAGTTTTAAAGTTAATCTTCTGGTTATGAAATCTCTATTGGTTTCACCGTCTTGTCGTAAAATGAATCCTAGCTGGAAAATTTTCTAGAACTTTCAAACCAAATCCACACATCTAAAGTCTATTTCTCTATAATATCCTTCAGTACCACACTCTCATCTATGCCTAGATCGCATGAATAACCTTTCCTATTCAGATCCTCTAAACCAAAACTCTGTATACAAATTCTGAATGGCTTTTCTATGCTAGCTGCACTTCCCTCCAATTTTGTCGTCTTAAATTCAGTCACATTACAAACCTCGTCGCTATTCAATATTTTTCATCCCTGTTCCTGATCTACATCAGGTTCTAATATCTCCTCAGCACAGTTCTCTCAGATGCCAGCAATCTAATTTCTTTGCTTCTAATTTCTTCTTCATTCGAAGTTCATCCCAGATTATCCCGTGTAGCACAAACACTGAGAATTACACTCCAAGACCGAGTTTTGGCTTCAAACTCCTGGGGACAGAACTTGCGGGGGTTGATGGCAGTACGATAAGTACTGGTAATGAAAAAGTACACACACAAAACGTCTAAGCCTTGACCAAAGCACTACGTTAAAAACCACAGATATTATTAGACTGATAATGTACATACATGCATACATACATATATAATACATACATATACACATAAAAACATACATACATACATACACACATACATACATACACACACACATACATACATACACACATACATACATACATAATACATACATACATACACACACATACATACACATACATATATAATACACACACATACATACATACACACACACACACACACACACACACACATTGAATTATATTAACAGACATAATTCAATTTATCAGACCAATCTTACATGCACTGAAATTTCAACACAATACACAATCTCCTACATGCTTCGACACTTCTTGAGTGTCATCATCAGGGAGTCAATTTTTGCATCATACACGGTATGCACAATATTAACTGACACAATGGTCGTATTAGAGAAGCAAAGACACTGGACCTAACCATTGCAAATAATAAAAGTAGTATTCAAATTAGACTCATGCGTAATAATGGCTCTACGATCGACATCATGGATCATCATTATCAGCATCATCATTTGGCCTTTGGCCTTTTCCGAATTCACAATGCTCATTTTTTTCTTGGACGTCTCACATCTTTGGGATTATATTCGAAGCCGATTTTCGGAATTCGTGATCCATTCTTAATAACTGTCTTCATGGAAAAAACAAATACACAAACACTCACATCACAAGTACAACTACAAGTACAAGTACATGCAGGCATACAAATAAATACACAAGGCTAATGCGATACAAGGTCGCTTTTTCGAATATAAAGTTGAATTACATCGTTTACACAAGTGTAAAAATATTTTAAATATCATTAAAAATAGAGAAGTTTAAGTTATATCTTTTTTTAGAGGGGAGGGGGGGTATAATTCAATATTTTTTGTTAGTTTTTTTTTCATACCAATACTAAAGCCTCTAAATCTTTTACTAAGGTATGCCAGAAACGTGGTGCCTGAAGCTAATTCACAAATAATATCTCATTCGTGAAATGACCTTGAATTAAGCTCTGCTGTTTCAGTGATTTCAGACTTAAACCTTCCTAACCGAATACGAAAAATATTGCCTTACGGCCGAATTACAAACCGGCATTCTGATGGTTAAGTTGTTTCATTTATTGTGAACGGGCGTGAGGATCATATTATTATTATTATTATTATTATTATACACAACGGGGTTCTCATGTTTGTTTAAAAGAAGAAAAATTCTTCGTCATTATGGGATATAATGGGTAGCATTATTTACAAGCACACTATAGCATCGGAGAACACCATCGCTGTAGAAATTCCGGAGCCTCCAAACTTCGAAATTTTTCTCCATACGCAAATGTACGCTTTACTATATAGCACTAGCCATCAATGGAACAGTTGACCTATGGTCGTAGAAGTTATTTGGCATACACCCCACTGGTATATAGTTTTACAGGAACTACACTTTACATAAAAATTACTAGTCTCGTACAGAGAGGTCAGTAAATTTCCCTGCCTTTCCTCCCCTTAAATGCACTTGGTTACATTAGCTTTCCTCCTTCGAAGTTATTCATATACATAAATACAAAAGACCAGGATGTGACTTTCTGAAGTTATTCTTGGTTATGCAGCATTTATTGCCGATAGATGTTACCAGCAGCTGGAAATACGGCAGCAATAAATGACAGTGAAAAATGCTTATGTTTCAGTAGCTATCAAAGTTTCTATGTTGTATAAAAAGAAAGGTTAAATAACTTGTATATTCGGTGAAAAGTGATTTCAACTTCCTCCTTCAGGAACGTAACGCAGGGATCTTTAAATAGCGTGGGCTGTGAGTGCCGCTGTGACTTCAGGTGTTTTTCAATTAACTATGAGAGTGTAGCAATGGTAATGTAAAATTCTGCACTGAAATTTTGAGGGGTTTAATTCTGGTTCTCTATAGAACAGACACCATGATTATGCCCTAGTCACTCCTCTGCGTGATCTGATTCACGAGACGTGCAGCTGGTTATCACTCTATTTAATCAACACCGCTGCGCTGTTCGCACTTGGCCGAGTCGTACTGCAAGCTGTTAACACTGTTACCCCCCACCGTCTCAGAGCAGAGTTCCGCGTTCTCCCCTGCGTTTGTCCGCGTAAAGTATGTAGTCCAGATAGCGAAGCTGAAAAAAAGAGACTTTCGGAATATGTTGGTCGCCCCTGCAATAATTATTTATCTCTGTTCCACAATCATTCATCTAACAACAATGGATGGACAGAAGGTACATCAGAAGCCAACCCTCGCAGAAAATGGCTGAACAGATTCCAGTGTGGCAGGACCATATTCTCTAGCAGTGTAAGGCCATTCTTTCAGCGGTAATGATTCTGCGATTACAGTGTGCAAGTGCACACACGGAGGGGTAGAAACAGATTCTACCTGTACTATAGCAGCATTTGTATAGAAAGTGCGAACAAATCCATCAAAATACCATTCAATATAGCAAGTATTTTCGGTAAGATTCAAGCCCAACGCCTCCCCATTACAAAGCACAAATATTAACTATTTAATTAACCTCTTAAAGCCTAAGATTTACTTTATATACCATTATCTTTAACAATTAGAAATTCTGTGTTCTGCCCACACAGTGCATTTATGTGTTTTGCGTGGATCTCAGAACGACCAGCGATTATTTCCCTTTACAGCATTAATTTATCCTTTTTTATAACCAAGGGAGAGATTGTTTACAGCACGGTACGACATGGGCCTTTAAAAGAGGAGGATACAGTTCCGTCCTTAAAGGGTTAAAACGTATATCTGTCTACAAGAAACTTTAATAGTTGTCAATCAGTGCTGCGTGTTTCGGTCCAATGAATCATCATCAAGCATTGCACTGAATTTCAAATATTTAAGTGTTGTATTTGGTTGTAATATATCATGTTTATTCAATATGATATAGCACAACGGTATGAATCTGTATGAAACTGTAACTACTCAACCTCAGTCTGACTGTCAGAGGTCAGAATGGCGCCTGTATATCAAAGTTCTTGTCCTTATTTCGGTTGCAGGGTTTTTCGCATAGTGTGACAAAAATATCAGAATACCGAGGAAGACAAAGCTATCACACATCTGCCAATGTTTTGTCACAGTTTGCGCAGAACACATGTTACAATTAAGTGTTAACCACGTCATTTGGTGCAGTCTACACTACATATAAGACGGGGAAGCAACATCTAAAATGAATGTCACTGTCACCTTTTGTGGTGTTGGGAGAGGTAGATACGAGGCTTATTCAAAAAGTAAGTACCCTTTCGCTGTAAAAAAATCGAGTAAGGTTTCGTATAAAATTTTATTGTTATCAGATTCTACATTCTTCAAACTATTTTTCCACATATTCGCCGCCATTATTGAGGCATTTATCGTAGCCGGACACAAGTTTTTGTATACCCTCCTCATAGAATGCAGCCGCCTGCGATGTTAGCCACTACTGACAATGTCATAGAGTAGAGTCCTTGAAATCTGAGGAAAGTGCAGGGACAGATCAGAAATTGTGAAACATCTGTCGTTACGCACTCTTTCGTTGACCTTACGCACCAAATAATCATTCACCAAAGATGGACGCCCACTTCGCGCCTCGTCGTGCACGTTCTATCGTCCTTCATTGAACATCCGAACTCATTTCCTAACCATGCCATCACTCATCGCATTGTCACCATACACTTGGCAGATCTGGTGATGAATCTCAATTGGTAGCACATTCCTAGCGTTCAAAAAACGAATTACAGACCGTATTTCACAGTCGGCGGC
>Ga0123355_10014375_pt1 | contig 12378 bp, 19 predicted proteins | sample TergutEmb28metaG_3_FD_89872 | JGI IMG/M metagenome (GOLD analysis project Ga0123355, IMG submission 89872) | Embiratermes neotenicus P1 segment gut microbial communities from Petit-Saut dam, French Guiana - Emb289 P1 | ecosystem: Host-associated > Arthropoda: Insects > Digestive system > Gut ...
GTACAGGAACTGATAGAGTGACGGTGTGCTGTGACTGTCGGTGTACAGGAACTGATAGAGTGACGGTGTGCTGTGACTGTCTGTGTACAGGAACTGATAGAGTGACTGTGTGCTGTGACTGTGGGTGTACAGGAACTGATAGAGTGACGGTGTGCTGTGACTGTAGGTGTACAGGAACTGATAGAGTGACGGTGTGCTTTGACTGTCGGTGTACACGAACTGATAGATTGACGGTGTGCTCTGAAATTCCGTGTAGAGGAACTGATAGATAGAAGGTGTATTGTGACTGTCGGGGTACAGGAACTGAGAGTGACGGTGTGCTGTGACTGTCTGTGTACAGGAATTGTAGGAGTGACGGTGTGCTGTGCTTGTGGGTGTAGAGAAACTGATAGAATGACGCTGTGTTGTGACTGTAGGTCTAAAGGAACTGAGAGATTGATGGTGTATAGTGAGTGTCGGTGTACAGGAACTGATAGAATGACGGTGTTTTGTGAGAGTCTGTGTACAGGAATTGATAGAGTGAAGGTGTGTTGTGACTGTGTGTGTACAGGAACTGATAGAGTGAATGTGAGATGTGATTGTGGGTGTAAAGGAACTGATAGATTGATGGTGTATTGTGACTGTCGGGGTACGGGATCTGATAGAGTGACGGTGTGTTGTGACTGCCTGTGTACAGGAATTGATAGAGAGACGGTGTGCTGTGACTGTCGGTGTACAGGAACTGATAGAGTGAGGGTGTGCTGTGACTGTAGGTGTAAAGGAATTGATGGAGTGACTGTGTGCTGTGACTGTCTGTGTACAGGAATTGATAGAGTGATTTTGTGTTGTGACTCTCTGTGTACAGGAACTGATAGAGTGACTTGTGCTGTGACTGTCTGTGTGCAGGAATTGATAGAGTGACGGTTTGCTGTGACAGTCTGTGTACAGGAACTGATAGAGTGACGGTGTGCTGTGATTTTCTGTGTACAGGAATGGATAGAGTGACGATGTGCTGTGAGTGTCTGTGTACAAGAACTGATAGAGAGACGGTGTGCTGTGATTTTCTGTGTACAGGAACTGATAGAGTGACTGTGTGCTGTGACTGTTTGTGTACAGGAACTGACAGAGTGACGGTGTGCTTTGACTCTGTGTGTACACGAACTGAATGTGTGACGGTGTGCTGTGATTGTCTGTTTAGAGGAACTGATAGAGTGACTGCGTGCTGTGACTGTCTGTGTACAGGAACTGATAGAGTGACTGTGCTGTGATTGTCTGTGTACAGGAACTGATTAAGTGATGGTGTGTTGTGACAGTCTGTGTACAGGAACTGATAGAGTGAATTTGTGCTGTGATTGTGGGTGTTGAGGAATTGATAGAGGGACGGTGTGCTGTGATAATTTGTGTACAGGAATTGATAGAGTGAAGGTGTGCTGTGATTGTGGGTGTAGATGAACTGATAGAGGGACGGGGTGCTGTGATTGTCTGAGTAAAGGAATTGATAGAGTGACGGTGCGCTGTAATTGTGGGTGTAGAGGAACTGATAGATTGACGGTGTGCTGTGATTAACTGTGTAAAGGAATTGATAGAGTGACAGTGTGCTGTGATTTTGGGTGTAGAGGAACTGATAGTGTTACGGTGTGCTGTGACTGTCTGTATACAGGAACTGATAGAGTGACGGTGTGTTGTGACTGTCTATGTAGAGGAATTGATAGAGTGACTGTGTGCTGTGACTGTCGGTGTACAGGAACTGATAGAGTGACTGTGTGCTGTGATTGTGGGTTTAGAGGAATTGGTAGATTGATGCTGTGTTTTGACTTTAGGTGTACAGGAACCAATAGATTGATGGTGTATTGTGACTATCGTGTTACAGGAACTGATAGAGGGACGGTTTATTTTGACAGTCTGTGTACAGGAACTGATAGAGTGACGGTTTTCTGCGACTGTCGGTGTACAGGAACTGATAGAGTGACTGTGTGCTGTGATTGTGGGTGTAGAGGAACTGATAGAGTGAGGCTGTGTTTTATCTATAGGTGTAAAGCAATTGATAGAGTGACTGTGTTATGTGACTGTCTGTGTACAGGAACTGATAAAGTTACTGTGTGCTGTGACTCTCTGTGTACAGGAATTAATAGAGTGACGGTGTGCTGAAACTGTCTGTGTACAGGAATTGATAGAGTGACCGTATGTTGTGACTTTCTGTGTACAGGAACTGATAGAGTGAAGGTGTGCTCTAACGGTCTGTGTATAGTATCTGATAGATTGACGGTGTTCTGTGACTGTCTGTGTACAGGAACTGATAGAGTGACTGTGTGTTGTGACTGTCTTTGTACAGGAACTGATAGAATGACGTTGTGCTGTGACTGTCTGTGTACATGAACTGATAGAGTTACGGTGTGCTGTGACTGTCTGTGTACAGGAACTGTGAGCGTGACCGTGTGCTGTGATTGTGTGTGTAAAGGAACTGATTGAGTGATTTTGTGTTGTGACTGTCTGTATACAGGAACTAATAGAGTGACTGTGTGCTGTGACTCTCTGTGTACAGGATTTGATAGAGTGACGGTGTGCTGTTACTCTCTGTGTACAGTAACTGATAGACCGACGGTGTTCTGTTATTTTCTTTGTACAGACACTGATAGAATGTCTGTGTGCTGTGACATTCTGTGTACAGGAATTGATAGATTGACCGTGTGCTTTGATTGTCTGTGTACAGGAACAGATAGAGTGACTGTGTGCTGTGACTGTCTGAGTACAGGAACTGATGGGGTGACTGTGTTCTGTGATTTTCTGTGTAAACGAAATGGTAGAGTGACGGTGCGCTTTGACTGTCTGTTTACAGGAACTGATAGAGTAACTGTGTGCTGTGATTTTCTGTGTAAAGGAACTGATACAGTGACGGTGTGTTGTGACTGTCTGTTTACAGGAACTGATAGAGTGACTGTGTTCTTTAATTGTGGGTGTAGAGGAACTGATAGATTGACGGTTTTCTGTGATTTTCTGTGTACAGGAATTGAAATAGTGACGGTGTGCTGTGATTGTTTGTGTAGAGGAACTGATAGAGTGACGGTGTGCTGTGATTATCTGTGTATAAGAATTGATAGAGTGACGTTGTGCTGTGATTTTCTGTGTAGAGGACTTGATAGATTGACTGTGTGCTGTGATTATCTGTGTTCAGGGATTGATAGATTGACGGTGTGCTGTAATTTTGGGTGTAGAGGAACTGATAGATTTACGGTGTGCTGTGACTGTCTGTTTACAGTAACTGATAGAGTGACGGTGTGTTGTGACTGTCTGTGTAAGGTACAGATAGAGTGACGATGTGCTGTGATTGTGGGTGTAGAGGATCTGATAGATTGACCCTGTGTTGTGACTATAGGTGTACAGGAACTGATAGACTGATGGTGAATTTTGACTTTCGGCGTACAGGAACTGATAGATTGACGGTGTGTTGTGAAAGTCGTTGTAAATGAACTGATAGAGTGAGGTTGTGTTGTGAATCCAGTTATACAGGAACAGATAATTTGACGGTGTGTTGTGACAGTCGGTGTACAGGAAGTGATACAATAAGTGTGTGTTGTGACTGTATGTTTACAGGAACAGATAGATTGACGGTGTGCTGTGACAGTCGGTTTACGGGAACTGATAGACTGAGAGTGTGTTGTGTCTGTAGGTGTACAGGAACTGATAGAGTGATGTTGTGATATGATTCTCGGTGTTCATGAATTTATACAGTGTGTTGTGGCGTGACTGTCGGTGCAGAAGTACTGATAGTGTTACTGTTGGCTGTTTAAAGAATCTGATATTTTGACGGTGGGCTGTGAATTTCGTTGATCCAGTACTGATATTGTGATTGTGTGCTCTGACTGTCGGTGTGGAGGAACTTTTTGAGTGACGATGTGCACTGACTCTGGGTTAAAGGTTCTGATAGGTTGAAGGTGTGCTGTATCTGGCTGTGTACAAGAACTGAAAAAATGACCGTGTTCACCAACTGTCTGTGTACAAGAACTGATATTTTGACGGTGTGCGTTGACTGTCGGTGTCCAGGAAATGATGTAGTGACGTTTTGCGGTTACTGTCGGTGTACAGGAACAAATAGAGTGACGGTGTGATGTGACTGTCGGTATACAGGAAGTGATGGATTGTCGTTTTGCTCTGACTGTCGGTGTACAGGAACTGATGGTGTGACGGTGTGCTGTGACTTTCAGTTTAGAGGAACTGATACAGTGACGGTGTGCATTGGCTTTCGATGTACAGGAACTGAGACACTATTACTTTCTGTCAAGCAGCATTTCAAAGTATCTTCCGACGTAAGGGAGGAAATGGAATTAGAACCTTTTATTTTAATTTACATAGAATGCAGCTGTAAAATACAACTTTTATTGTGCATAAATTTAGGGGATATATATTGATTAGCGTTGCAACTTAATTTTTTATTTTACTGTAGTGATATCGAATCAATAACCAGGAGAAGAAACGCAAGATTATTACAAATGTAATGTGCCCGAAATTTTTTTACCAGGACGTCAGAATTTTATATGACTATACAACATAAATATTTGAACGGAAATATGAAATCAAACGAAGAAAAGACTAAAACTGATGAAATTAAAATTTGTGTGATATTTAAATGTGAGTGGAACAGTGGATAGTTCAGTCGTTAGAATGTTGATTGTTTTAGTGAACTGAATGATGGGGAGAATATTTGGTACAAGAGCAAGGTTAGTGTTATGGGGATTGTGTTTTGAGAGGAGATTGTGTTATTGAGTTTGGATAAAAGTTGCGTAGTGAACGGAGTGGGGGAATTGTGTGTTGTTATCAGATTGTTTTAGTGGGATTGCATATGAGGAAGACAAGGGAAGGGATTGGGGGAATTGTGTGTTGACAGCAGATTGTGTTAGGGGGATTGGACATGGGGTGGGACGTGAAGGGATTGTGGGAATTGTGTGTTGACAAAAGATTGGTTTTTGGGGATTGGATAGAAGGGGGGAAGGGAATGGAATGTGTCATAAGGTTTGTCATCCCCGTTGTTTTTCACAATAACTATATTTGTGTGTGTAAACTGTCTGACACAACTACTGGTACCTACCTGAAGGCGGCCAAAGAAAAAGGCCCAAATATTTAGTAGAACCCCTATGTAATAAACATATTCTATACCACCAGTAGTTGTGTCAGAGTGTATACACACCCAAATATAGTTAAGGGTGTGTGTATTTGTGTGTTGAGAGCAGATTGTGTTAGGTGGATTGGATAAAGGGTAGGAAGGGAAAGGAGGAGGGGAATAGTCTGTTGACAGCAGATTGTGTTAAAGGGTGTGTTTAAAGAGAAGGAAGTGAGTGGGGAATTGTGTGGTGACGGCAGATTTTTTTAGGGGGATTCGTTAAAATTTGGGAAGGGAAGTAATTGGGGAAATTGTGGGATGAAAGCAGATTGTGTTAGTTGGGTTTGATAAAGTTTGGGAAAGGAAGGGAGCGGCGGAATTGAGTGTTGAACCTTCGATTGTTTTAAGGATATTGCATAAAGTGCGGGAAGGGAAGGGAAGGGAGATGGGTAATTGTGTGTTTAGAACAGATTGTGTTAGGGATTTTGGATAATTTTGGAAAGGAAGAGAAGATAGTAGGGGATTTGTGTGTTGAAATCAGATTGTGTTATTGGGAATGGATAAAGGGTGGGAATTTAACGGAATGGGTGAATTGTGTGTTGACAGCAGAATGGGTTTGACGGTGTTTGAAAAGAGAGGGAAAGGACTGGGGAATAGTGTAGTAATAGCAGTTTGTTTAGGGGGAATTTATAAACTTTGGGAGAGAATTAATTGAGGAAATGTTTTGTTGACAGCAGATTGTGTTAGGGGATTTGATAAAATTTTGGGAAGGGAATGGAGCGGGGGAAATGTATGTTGACAGCAGATTGTTTTAGGGTGTTTGGGTAAGGGTAGGAAGTGAATGTATTGGCGAATTTTGTGTTAACAGCAGAATGTGATAGGGGATTTTTTAAAGAGAGGGAAGGGAAAAGAATGGGGGAATTGTGTGTCGACAGCAGATTGTGTTACGTGAATTGGATGAAGTTTAGGAATGGATGGTTTTGGGGGAATTGTGTGTTGAGAGCAAATTGTGTTACGGCAATGGATAAATTGTGAAAAGGCAAGGGATTGGGGTAATTGTATGTTGACAGCCGATTGTGTTAGGAGGATTGGGTAAAGTGTGGGAAGGGAAGTGATTGGGAGAATTGTGTGTTGACAGCAGATTGTTTTAGGGAATTGAATAAAATGTGGGAAGTTAGGGGATTGGGAAAATTGTGTTTTGACGGCCACATGTGTTAGGGGGAAAGGATAAAGTGTGAGAAGGGAAGGGATTGGGCGAATTGTGTGTTGAGGGGCGATTGTGTTAGGCAGATTGAATAAAAGAATAGAAGGGATTGTGGGAATTGTATGTTTACATCATATTGTTTAGGTTGATTGGATAAAATGTTGGAAGGGAAGAGAGTGGTGGAATTTTGTGTTTAGATCGGTTTGTGATAGGGGGACTAGTTGAATTTTGGGAAGGGAAGGAATTGGGGGAATTTTGTTTTGAAAGCTATTTTTTTACGGGGAATGGATAAACTGTGGGAAAGGAAGGGATTAGGGGAATTATGTGTTGAAAGCATATTGTGTTAGTGAGATTGTGTAAGGGGAGGGAAGGTTGTGGGTTAATTGTCTGTTGACAGCAGATTGTTTAATGGGGATTGAATAAATGTTGTGAAAGGAATGATGGGGGGTATTGTGTGTTGACAACTGAGTGTGTTAGGGTGATTCGGTGAATTTTTTTTTTTTGGGGGGGGGGGGGGTTGGAATGGGGAATTGTGCGTTGGCAGCAAATTATTTAGGTGTTTGGGTAAAGGGTGGGAAGGGATGGGAGTAGCGGACTTGTGTGTTTACAGGAGATTGTTTTAGGGTGATTGAATAAAGGGAGGTTATGGAAGGGAATGGGTGAATTGTGTGTTCAAATCAGTTTTTGTTAGGGAGATGGGATAAATGGAGGGACGTTTGTTGGTTATTTGTGTGTAGAAAGCAGGTTCTGTTAGGGGGATTAAATAAAGTTTGGGAAGTGTAGGGATTTGGGAAATTGTGTGTTGTCAACAAATTTTGTTAGGGGGATTGGAAAAATTGTGGGAAGGGAAGGGAATGGGGGATTGTGTGTGGACAGCTGATTTTGTTAGAGGGATTCGATAAAAGGGGGGAAGGGAAGGGAGTGGTGGAGATGGTGTTAGGATGTTTTAATTTAGTTTGGGAACGGAAGGGAGTGGGGGAATTGTGTGTTGACAGCAAATTGTGTTAGGGGGATTGGATAAAGTGAGGGAAGGGAAGGGATTGGAGGAATTGTGTGTTGACAGCAGATAATTTTAGGTGGATTTGTTAAAGTGTGGGACTGGAAGGGTTTGGAGGAATTGTGTGTTAACAGTAGGTTGTGTTAATGTGATTGGATAAAGGCAGGGAAGTTTAGGGATTGGTGGAATTGTGTGCTGACAGCCGATTTTGTTAGAGAGGTTGAATAAATGGAAAGAAAGCGTGTTGGGATTTGTGTGTTTGCAACAGATTAGTTTAGGGTGACTGGAAAATATGTGGGAAGGTTGGATATTGGGGGAATTGTGTGTTGACAGCAGATTGTTTTGGAGTGCTTTGATAAATGGTTTGAAGGGAAAAGATTGGTGGAAATTTTTTTACCGCAGATTGTGTTAGGGGGAATGGTTGCAAGGAAGGAAGGGATTTGGAGAATAGTGTGTTGAAAGCAGATTTTTTTAGGATTAATGTGTAATGTGTGGGAAGAGATGGGATTGTGGGAATTGTGTTTTGAAAACAGATTGTGTTAGGGGGATTGGATAAATGGGGGAAGTTAAGGGAAGATTTTTGTGGAATTTTATGCTGACAGCAGATTTTTTAGTGGTATTGGGTAAAACTGGGAAGGGAACGATTGGTGGAGTTGTGTGTTGACAACTTATTGTATGAAAGGATTGGATTCAGGGCGGAAAGGAAAGGGAATTTATTAGGGGAATTGTGAGACATTTGCTGAAAACTTAAATGATGAGTCAGAAGTGAAGGTAATAAAAATTCCTTTATTAAATATAAGAATCTGTAATAAGATACCAACAAAATTATCGTGGTGTTTTTAAAGACAAGAAACAATCCAGAAACAGGCATCATAAAAATGATGAATATTATATCTGTGACCGTGAGCCGGTTAGCGTAGTGTGTATAGTGAGAGCCTACGAGCTTAAAGGTCTGCGGATCGGATCCAGTGGAGTGCGAAATTTATTACATCTATTCAGGCCGTGCCTGTGGCCCTCCCAAACCTCCTGCACAATGGGACCTGCGTCTTTCCCGGTGTTAAAGAGCGGCCGGGGCGTGTCTCTACCCTTTCACCCACTTAGAATGGTATGACCTAGAAGTAATATAACTATACCTCTAATCTCCCTGTGGGCCATAGAGGCTGTACAACGACCCAGTGCATTACGAGGGCACTTTACCTTTACTAATTATGTCTGTGAGCAGTAGAAAGCGTTCTGAATATGACACTGAATCAGCGCTTTTCGTAATTTGTACTAAACCTGAACCATTAAGACAACGCAAGCTGCACTGTACTCCATGGAGTACATGAACAGGCAGCACAAACACAATGTGCGTGCGGTTTAATTTGTGAGTTTTCTGTGCAGGAATTCCGGTCAATGTGGTCACCACACCGCTGGTCTGTATCGACCGGATATTCGCCAATATTTCTTGTAGAAACAGCGCAGTGTTCGCTAGGACGAGTGGAACTTAGAAGCTGCTCTGTTCAAATTCACCTGAAACTCTCTGTGCAGCTATTGCAGTATCACGGACTGACAGCATCGCTCTCGCTGGTACATTGTTGCCAACTATACTGAGTCAGACGAATCCAGTTGAATTGCCACTGCCGAAATATCTAAGGTAAGTTCTAATATTATTCCTTTACTCTACAGCTACACACTGCCTTCAGAACTTCAGTCATTATTTTTGCCCGTAATTTTCATTTCTCCCAAACGTCTCACCTGCACCACAAATCCCATTCCCCCAAAACCCATTGCAATTTTCGCCATCCTCCTGTTAACTTCTCCATCTTACCACCAAATGTCTCTCTCAGCCCATTTTCTTAAGTTCCAGTCCACAATTAAACAAATAATTACATTTAATACTGCACTAAAATTATCTCGCACAACAAATACAGCTGTACAATTAAAGTGTCAAACCTATAACCAGTTCTCACTGTTCACAAATATCATTCATATTAAAAACCGAATATTTAATTACTGGTGCTATAAATAAACCGAAATTTACTTACTTACTTCCTCAACACTGCACAGTCCTTCTTGAGAATTTATCCTGTTCTGAGCTAGTCATTTCCTGCATTTTATGGAACACGAAGTTTCATTACCGCAGTCACAAGTGCCCAAAATCTGTCCCTATCCTGAGCCAGCTCGAACCAGTCCATAACCCAACTAGTCAATTATTGAAGATCATTTATATATTATCTTCCCACCTATGACTGGGTCACCAATTTGGTCTTTTCCCTCAGGTTTCCCCACCAAAACCATTTATACACCACCCCCTTTCCAATACGTGCTACATGCCATACCGATATCAGTCTTATCGATTTTTATCAACTCAATTATATCGGGCGAGTAGTGCAGATTATTAAGCTCATCAATTTGTACTTTTTTCCACTCCCAATTTCAGCCGTCCGTCATTGCCCCAAATATTCTCCTCAACAATCTATTCTCAAAGAATATCAGCTTACGTTTCTCCCTCAATGTGAGTGACCAAGATTCACACCCACACAAAACAATAGGCAAAATTATATTTGTGTATGTCTTAATGTTTACGTTATTGTACAGCACACTGCAAAACAAAATATTCTGCACCAAATGACAGCAATTATTCTCTGACTTTAATCTGCTTTTAATTTCTTCCGTACATAAACTTTGATTCTTTAATTCTGTTCCCAATTTTTTAAGTAGATCAATAGTTCGAAGGAATTGTTATCAACTACGTGTATATACTGTCATTTCGTCCTCATTCTGAATTCGATAGTTGCTCATGTACTTAGTTTTATCAGCATATCCAGTCCAATCTGCTTATTAGCCAATACTGAAGTGTGTGCCTTTACCTTTATGGTATGTAGGCTTCCTCCCAATATAAACAACCACCAGCACAAACCAAAAATAATGTGCACCATTTCATTTCGTTCCAAATAGATTTGCATGAAGTTTCGTAATGGCGTTTTCAAAGTAATGTAGAAAACAAATTGCGATAACATCTCCTTTTATCAAACCAATATTAACAGGAAAAATATAGAGAAATGCTTTCCTACGTGGAATATGGCATAGATGTCACTGTAACACAATTTTATTGTCCTTACTAAGTCCATGTGGAGACCTAACGGAATTAAGACATTTTAATGATCTTCCTCCTAACTGAAAGATAAACTATGTTAATGCCTACGATGGTCGACTGCTTCATTGTGTTGACAATTAGCTTATGTATTTGACGGGATTCCTTAATATTACTTTTTATTTTCAATTAACACCACATATGTACGGATAAGAAAAATTACACATTTACGTGAACTGTGTTGCGTTTATAATGGAGGGATACGTAATAATAAAATGTTGCAGTGTATATAAACATTACAATAAGTAATTTTAGGCAGCAGTACTGATAGTTACTGTAACACTACTTTTTGCAACTAACTGTTGGGAACAATTTCTGCTTTCTGACAACACAAATCGGTGGATACTGGCTGTTTGATGTGAATGTAACTGGTAAAGGGTGGGATATCATTTTTATGTTGACATGTTCACTGAACAGCTGTAATATTTCAAAATGAACAGTACTTGGTGATGGCCGACAGTAGGGTTGAAACACATAGTGCAATTTAAATGAAATTACACATATTTCATAAGAAAAAACGAAAGTTGTATTTAAAAACCTGTTAATTATATGAGCCACATTATGCACTGCGCCCTTCCCAGTCTGCTGTAATCAGTCCAATACACAATCCAAAGCCAGCATGATTTAAACAATATTTACCCTGCCACTTCAGAACTGCACAAAACTGCACTTGCAACTAACTGTGTGGCATAGCATACTGCCATATGTAACTGTATTAATTAATTGGCAAACTGAAAATATGGGTCCTAATTTGATATCCGCATGTATAATATTACAACAGTCATATTGACAGTCAAAATTACAGCCACAATCTCCACACTCATAATTACAAACACACACACCACACTCACAATTACAGCCACACTCACCACACTCACAATTACAGCCACAATCACAACACTCACAATTACAGCCACATTCACCACACTCACATAACCTGCAGTACAACACAAGCCTGTCTCACTTAACTCTCCAAAACACAGTGGTTATTGAACATTATGAGCCAGAACTTTACCATTAAACACCGTATTGCCACAAAATCTGCACTTATGTGTTTCCTACAATTTGCCACAGCACACAGCCATTATTTCGACAAACAACAGCAATCGATTTGTTTCTACAGAGCAAACTGAATTGTGAAACAGCATTTAAATATCCATTAAAACTGGTTCTTATTTTCGAGGTAAGCCGGCCGGGAGGAATATCTGAACGCCCATCACCATCTACAGCCCCGGTTAAGAATGAGTGGAGCTATATCTCTATTCCCTCTTTACTATTTCACGGTGTGCACAATGAGCGTTACCATATATTTGCCTCAAACCTTACATAAATATTAAGAATTCAAACTACTTCTCTTCTTCATACCAAGTTTCAAATTAACTTCACTACAAAGAATAGGGAGTAATTCCTGTGAAAGTTCAGAACGGTATAATTATGTACCAGGTATTTCACTCAACACGTAACGTCGTACTAATATTCAAACCAGAAAAAAATTAACAAATTTCGATATAAAAAACGCCAAAATGCTGATTCGGTTCTTCGATATTTTAGTTAAAGACGGTGTATAATTGTAAGAGTGTTTAGGGAGAAAGGTGGTAATAGTTTGAGTACGTAGTGTTAGTGTAAGGGTACTGACGGGGGACTGGAATTGTGAGATTGTGTAGTGTGGACGGTGGTTATAGTGTGAGTACGTAGTGTTAGTGTAATGGTAATGACAGGGGACTGGAATTGTGAGATTGTGAAGTGTGGACGGTGGTTATAGTGTGAGGACGTAGTGTTAGTGTAAGTGTAATGACAGGGGACTGGAATTGTGAGATTGTGTAGTGTGGACTGTGGTTATAGTATGAGTACGTAGTGTTAGTGTAAGTGTACTGACAGGGGACTGGAATTGTGAGATTGTGTAGTGTGGACTGTGGTTATAGTGTGAGGACGTAGTGTTAGTGTAAGTGTACTGACAGGGGACTGGA
>Ga0123355_10014376_pt1 | contig 12378 bp, 1 predicted proteins | sample TergutEmb28metaG_3_FD_89872 | JGI IMG/M metagenome (GOLD analysis project Ga0123355, IMG submission 89872) | Embiratermes neotenicus P1 segment gut microbial communities from Petit-Saut dam, French Guiana - Emb289 P1 | ecosystem: Host-associated > Arthropoda: Insects > Digestive system > Gut ...
CATTAAGACTGTGAATGTCTGCTGTTCGAAGCTGCAACAGTTAGAGAGTCAGTATCTACGGTATCAGTAAGAATACAACTGTCTGATGTTCATAGCTGCTAAAGTTAGACAGTCAATATCTACTATATCAGTAAGACTGTGACTGTCTTCTGTTTACTTCTGCAGCACTTTGACCGTCAGCATCTACGGAATCAGTTAGTCTGTGACTGTCTGCTGTTCATAGCTGCAATAGTTAGACAGTCAATTTCTACGGTATCAGTAACACTCTATCTGTCTGCTGTTCATAGCTGCAACACTTAGACAGTCAATATCTACGTTATCATTAAGACTTTGACTGTCTGCTGTTCATAGCTGCAACAGTTAGACATTCATTATCTGCGGTATCAGTAAGACTGTGACAGTCTGCTGTTCATAGCTGCAACAGTTAGACATTCAATATCTACGTTATCAGTATCACTCTATCTGTCTGCTGTTCATAGCTGCAACACTTATACAGTCAATATCTACGGTATCAGTAAGACTTTATCTGTTTGCTGTTCATAGCTTCAACAGTTAGACAGTCAATATCTACGGTATCAGTAAGACTGTGACTGTCTGCTGTTCATAGCTGCAACAGATAGACAGTCAATATCTACGGTATCAGTACGACTGTGACTGTCTTCTGTTCACAGCTGAAACACTTTAACAAACAGTATCTACGGTATCAGTAAGACTGTGACTGTCTGCTGTTCATAGCTGCAACAGTAAGACAGTCAGTATCTACCGTATCAGTAAGACTGTGACTGCCTGCTGTTCATACCTGCAACACTTAGACAGTCAATATCTACGGTATCATTAAGATTCTATCTGTCTGCTGTGCATAGCTGCAACAGTTAGACAGTCAATAACTACGGCATCAGTAAGACTTGGACTGTCTGCTGTTCATAGCTGCAACATTTAGACAGTCAGTATCTACGGTATCAGTAAGACTGTTGCTGTCTACTGTTCATACCTGCAACATTTAGACAGTCAATATCGGCGGTATCAGTAAGACTGTGTCTGTCTGCTGTTCATAGCTGCAACAGTTAGACAGTCAGTATCTACGGTATCAGTAAGACTGTGACTGTCTGCTGTTCATAGCTGCAACATTTAGACAGTCAAAATCGGCGGTATCAGTAAGACTCTAACTGTCTGTTGTTCATAGATGCAACAATTTGACAGTCAATAATAACGGTATCAGTAAGACTGTGATTGTCTGCTGTTCATAGCTGCATCAGTTAGACAGTCAGTATCTACCTTATCAATAAGATTCTGACTGTCTGATTTTCATAGCTGCAACAGTTAGACAGTCAATATCTTCGGTTTGAGTAAGACTGTGACTGTCTGCTGTTCATAGCTGCAACAGTTAGACAGTCATTATCTACGGTATCAGTAAGCCTGTGACTGCCTGCTGTTCACGGCTGCAACAGTTAGACAGTCAATATCTACGGTATCAGTAAGACTGTGACTGTCTGCTGTTCATAAAATCCACAGTTAAACAGTCAATATATACGGTATCAGTAAGACTGTGACTGTCTGATTTTCATAGCTTCCACAGTAAGACAGTGAGTATCTACGGTATCAGTAAGACTGGGACTGTCTTCTGTTCACAGATGCAACAATTTGACTGTCAGTATCTACGGTATTATTATGTCTGTGTTTGTCTGCTGTTCATAGCTGCAAAAGTTAGACAGTCAGTATCTACGGTATCAGTAAGACTGTGACTGTCTGCTGTTCATAGCTGCAACAGTTTGACAGTCAATATCTACGGTATCACTTAGGCTGTGACTGTCTGCTATTCATAGCTGCAACAGTTAGACAGTCAGTATCTACGGTATCTGTAAGACTGTGACTGTCTGATGTTCATAGCTGCAACAGTTAGACATCCAATATCTACGGTTTCAGTAAGAATATTTCTGTCTCTTGTACATAGCTGCAACAGTTTGGCAGTCAATATCTACTATATCAGTAAGACTGTGACTGCTTCTGTTTACAGCTGCAGAACTTTGACCGTCAGCATCTACGGAATCAGTTAGTCTGTGACTGTCTGCTGTTCATAGCTGCAATAGTTAGACAGTCAGTAACTACGGTATCAGTAACACTCTATCTGTCTGCTGTTCATAGCTGCAACACTTAGACAGTCAATATCTATGTTATCATTAAGAATTTGACTGTCTGCTTTTCATAGCTGCAACAGTTAGACATTCAGTATCTGCGGTATCAGTAAGAATGAGACTGTCTGATGTTCATATTCTGTAACAGTTAGACAGTCAGTATCTACGTTATCAGTTACACTCTATCTGTCTGCTGTTCAAAGCTGCAACACTTAGACAGTCAATATCTACGGTATCAGTAAGAATTTAACTGTCTGCTGTTCATAGCTGCAACAGTTAGACAATCAATATCTACGGTATCAGTTAGACTGTGACTGACTGCTGTTCATAGCTGTAACAGTTAGACAGTCAATATCTACGGTATCAGTAAGACTGTGACTGTCCTAATTTCACAGCTGAAACACTTTAACAGTCAGTATCTACGGTATCAATAAGACTGTGACTGTCTGCTGTTCATAGCAGCAACAGTTAGAAAGACAGTATGTACGGTATCAGTAAGACTCTAACTGTCTGCTGTTCATAGCTTCCACAGTTAGACAGTAAGTATCAACGGTATCATTAAGACTGTGACTATCTGCTGTTCACAGCTGCAACATTTTGACATTCAGTATCTAAGGTTTCATTAAGTCTATGACTGTCTGCTCTTCATAACTGCAACAGTTAGACAGTCACTATCTACGGTATTAGTAAGACTCTAACTATCTGATATTCATAGCTTCCACAGTTAGACAGTCTTTATCTACGGTATCAGTAAGACTGTGACTGTCTTCTGTTCAGAGCTGCAACACATTGACAGCCAGTATCTGCGGTATTATTAAGACTGTAACTGTCTGCTGTTCATAGCTGCTACAATTTGACAGTCAGAATCTACGGTATCAGTAAGACTGAGACTGTCTGCTGTTCATAGCTTCCACAGTTAGACAGTCAGAGTCTACGGTACCAGTAAGACTGTGACTGTCTGCTCTGCATAGACAGTCTGTATCTACAGTATCAGTAAGACTGTAACTGTCTTCTGTTCACAGATGCAACACTTTGACAGTCAGTATCTACGGTATCAGTAAGACTGTGACTGTCTGCTTTTCATAGCTTCCACAGTTAGAGAGTCAGGATTTACGGTCTCAGTAAGACTGTGGCAGTCTTCTGTTCACAGCTGCAACAATTTGACAGTAATTATCTACGGTATCAGTAAGACTGTGTCTGTCTGCTGTTCATAGCTGCAACTGTTAGACAGTCATTATCTACGGTATCAGTAAGACTCTCTATGCTGTTCGTAGCTGCAACACTTAGACAGTCAATATCTAAGGTACTATTAAGACTGTGACTGTCTGTTGTTCATAGCTGCAACAATTAGACAGTCAGTATCTACGGTATCAGTTAGACTGTGACTGTCTCCTGTTCATAGCTTCCACCGTTAGAGAGACAATTTCTACGGTTTCAGTAAGAATGTGACTTTCTGCTCTTCATAGATTCCACAGTTAAACATTCAGTATCTACGGTACCAATAAGACTGTGGCTGTCTGCTGTTCATTTCTTCCACAGTTAGACAGTCAGTATCTACGGTATCAGTAAGTCTGTGACTGTCTCCTGTTCACAGCTGCAACATTTTATTGTCATTATCTAAGGTGTCAGTAAGACTGTGACTGTCTGCTGTTCATAGCTTACACAGTTAGACAGTCAGTATCTACGGTATCAGTAAGACTGTGACTGACTCCTGTTCACAGCTGCAACATTTTGATTGTCAGTATCTACGGTATCAGTAAGACTGTGACTGCCTTCTCTTCATAGATTCCGCAGTTAGACAGTCGGTATCTACGGTATCTGTAAGATATTGATTATCTGCGGTTCATAGCTTCCACAGTTAGACAGTCAGTATCTACGGTATTAGTAAGACTGTGACTGCCTGCTGTTCATAACATCCACAGTCAGACAGATATTATCTACGGTATCCGTGAGACTGTGTCTGTCTTCTGTTCACAGCTGCAACAATTTGGCAGTCAGTATCTTCGGTATCAGTTAGACTGTGACTGTCTGCCCTTCATAACTTGCACAGTTAGACAGACAGTATCTACGGTATCAGTAAGACCGTGACTGTCTGTTTTTCATAGATTCCACAGTTAGACAGTCAGTATCTACGGTATAAGTGAGACTGTGACTGTCTGCTGTTCATAGCTTCCACAGTTAGACAGTCAGTATCTACGGTATCAGTAAAACTGTGACTGTCTGCTGTTCATAGATTCCACAGTTAGACAGTCAGTATCTACGGTATCAGTAAGACTGTGACTGACTTCTTTTCACAGCTGCAACACTTTGAAAGTCAGTATCTACGGTATCAGTAAGACTGTGTCATTCTGATTTTCATAGCTTCCAGAATAAGACAGACAGTAATTACGGTATCAGTAAGTCTGTGACTGTTTGATTTTCATAGCTGCAACAGTTATACAGTCAGTATCTAAGGTATCACTAAGAATCTATCTATCTGGTGTTCATAGCTGCAACATTTAGACAGTCAGTATCTACAGTATCAGTCAGACTATGACTGTCTGTTGTTCATAGCTTCCACAATTACACATGCATTATCTACGGTATCAGTAAGACTGTGTCTGTCTTCTGTTCACAGCTGCAACATTTTGGCAGTCAGTATCTAGGTTATCAGTAAGACTGTGATTGTCTGCTGTTCATAGCTTCCACAGTTAGAGAGTCATTATCTACGATACCAGTATGCTTCTGACAGTCTGCTTTTCATAGCTGCAACAGTTTGACAGACAGTATCTACGCTATCAGTAAGACTGTGACTGTCTGCTGTTCAAAACTTCCACAGTCAGACAGTCAGTATCTACTTTATCAGTAAGAATGTGACTGTCTTCTGTTCACAGCTGCAACAATTTGAGTTTCAGTATCTACGGTATCAGTAATAGTGTGACTGTCTGCTGTTCATAGCTTCCACGGTTAGACAGTCAGTATCTAAGGTATTAGTAAGTCTGTGACAGTCTGCTGTTTATAGCTGCAACAGTTAGAGTTTCAGTATCTACGGTATCAACAAGACTGTGACTGCCTGCTGTTCATAGCTGCAACAGATAGACAGTCAGTATCTACGGTAACAGTAAGACTTTGGCTGTCTGCTGTTCATAGCTTGCACAGTTAGACAGTCAGTATCTACGGTTTCAATAAGTCTGTGTCTGTCTGCTGTTCATAGCTGCATAAGTTATACTGTCAGTATCTACGGTATCAGTAAGACTGTGTCTGTCTGCTGTTCATAGATTCCACAGTTAGACATTCAGTATGTACGGTATCAGTGAGGCTGTGACTGTCTGCTGTTCATAGCTGCAACAGTTAGACAGTCGTTATCTACGGTATCAGTAAGACTGTGCCTGTCTTCTGTTCACAGCAACAATAATTTGACAGTCAGTATCTACGGTATCAATAAGTCTGTGCCTGTCTGACGTTCATAGCTGCAACACTTAGACAGTCAATATCTACGGTATCAGTAAGACTGTGGCTGTTTGATGTTCACAGCTGCAACAGTTAGACAGTCAGTATCTACTGTATCAGTAAGACTGTGACTGTCTGCTGTTCATATTTTCCACAGTTAGACAGTCAATATCTACGGTATCAGTAAGACTGTGAATGTCTTCTGTTCACAGCTGTAACACTTTGACAGTCAGTATATACGGTATCAGTAAGTCTGTGACTGTCTGCTTTTCATAGCTGCAACACTTAGACAGACAATATCTACGGTATCATCAAGACTCGGTCCGCTGTTCATAGATGCAACAGTTAGACAGTTAATATCTACTGTTTCAGTAAGTCTGTGACTGTATGCTCTCCATAGCTGCAACAGATTGACTGTCAGTATCTTCGGTATCAGTACGTCTCTAATTGTCTGCTGTTCATAGCTGCAACATTTAGACAGTCATTATCCACGGTTTCAGTAAGACTGTGTCTGTCTGTTGTTCATAGCTGCAACAGTTAGACATTCAATATCTAAGGTATCAGTAAGTCTGTGACTGTCTTCTGTTCACAGCCGAAACACTTTAACAGTCAGTATCTACGGTATCAATAAGAGTGTGACTGTCTGCTGTTCATAGCAGCAACAGTTAGAAAGACAGTATGTACGGTATCAGTAAGACTCTAACTGTCTGCTGTTCATAGATTCCACAGTTAGACAGTCAGTATCAACGGTATCATTAAGACTGTGACTATCTGCTGTTCACAGCTGCAACATTTTGACATTCAGTATCTAAGGTATCTTTAAGTCTGTGACTGTCTGCTCTTCATAACTGCAACAGTTAGACAGTCACTATCTACGGTATTAGTAAGACTATAACTATCTGCTATTCATAGCTTCCACAGTTAGACAGTCTTTATCTACGGTATCAGTAGGACTGTGACTGTCTTCTGTTCACAGCTGCAACACATTGACAGTCAGTATCTGCGGTATTATTAAGACTGAAACTGTCTGCTGTTCATAGCTGCAACAATTTGACAGTCAGAATCTACGGTATCAGTAAGACTGTGACTGTCTGCTGTTCATAGCTTCCACAGTTAGACAGTCAGAGTCTACGGTACCAGTAAGACTGTGACTGTCTGCTCTGCATAGCTTCCACAGATAGACAGTCTGGATCTACGGTATCAGTAAGACTGTGACTGTCTTCTGTTCACAGATGCAACACTTTGACAGTCAGTATCTACGGAATCAGTAAGACTGTGACTGTCTGTTTTCATAGCTTCCACAGTTAGAGAGTCAGGATCTACGGTCTCAGTAAGACTGTGACAGTCTTCTGTTCACAGCTGCAACAATTTGACAGTAATTATCTACGGTATCAGTAAGCCTGGGTCTGTCTGCTGATCATAGCTGCAACAGTTAGACAGTCATTATCTACGGTATCAGTAAGACACTCTCTGCTGTTCGTAGCTGCAACACTTAGACAGTCAATATCTACGGTACCATTAAGACTGTAACTGTCTGTTGTTCATAGCTGCAACAATTAGACATTCAGTATCTACGGTATCAGTTAGACTGTGACTGTCTCCTGTTAATAGCTTCCACAGTTAGACAGACAATTTCTACGGTTTCAGTAAGAATGTGTCTTTCTGCTCTTCATATCTTCCACAGTTAAACATTCATTATCTACGGTACCAGTAAGACTGTGATTGTCTGCTGTTCATTTCTTACACAGTTAGACAGTCAGTATCTAAGGTGTCAGTAAGACTGTGACTGTCTGCTGTTCATAGCTTACACAGTTAGACAGTCAGTATCTACGGTATCAGTAAGACTGTGACTGTCTCCTGTTCACAGCTGCAACATTTTGATTGTCAGTATCTACGGTATCAGTAAGACTTTGACTGTCTTCTCTTCATAGATTCCGCAGTTAGACAGTCGGTATCTACGGTATCAGTAAGATATTAATTGTCTGCGGTTCATAGCTTCCACAGTTAGACAGTCAGTATCTACGGTATTAGTAAGACTGTGACTGCCTGTTGTTCATAACATCCACAGTCAGACAGACATTATCTACGGTATCCCTGAGACTGTGTCTGTCTTCTGTTCACAGCTGCAACAATTTGGCAGTCAGTATCTACGGTATCAGTTAGACTGTGACTGTCTGCCCTTCATAGCTTGCACAGTTAGACAGACAGTATCTACGGTATCAGTAAGACTGTGACTGTCTGTTGTTCATAGATTCCACAGTTAGACAGTCAGTATCTACGGTATAAGTAAGACTGTGTCTGTCTGCTGTTCATAGCTTCCACAGTTAGACAGTCAGTATCTACGGTATCAGTAAGACTGTGACTGTCTGCTGTTCATAGATTCCACAGTTAGACAGTCAGTATCTACGGTATCAGTAAGACTGTGACTGTCTTCTCTTCTCAGCTGCAACACTTTGAATGTCAGTATCTACTGTATCAATAAGACTGTGTCATTCTGATTTTCATAGCTTCCAGAATAAGACAGACAGTAATTACGGTATCAGTAAGGCTGTGACTGTTTGATTTTCATTGCTGCAACAGTTAGACAGTCAGTATCTAAGTTATGAGTAAGAATCTATCTATCTGGTGTTCATAGCTGCAACATTTAGACAGTCAGTATCTACAGTATCAGTCAGACTATGACTGTCTGCTGTTCATAGCTTCCAAAGTTAGACATGCATTATCTACGGTATCAGTAAGACTGTGTCTGTCTTCTGTTCACAGCTGCAACATTTTGGCACTCAGTATCTAGGTTATCAGTAAGACTGTGTTTGTCTGCTGTTCATAGCTTCCACAGTTAGAGAGTCATTATCTACGATATCAGTATGCTTCTGACAGTCTGCTTTTCATAGCTGCAACAGTTAGACAGACATTATCTACGCTATCAATAAGACTGTGACTGTCTGCTGTTCAAAACTTCCACAGTTAGACAGTCAGTATCTACTTTATCAGTAAGAATGTGACTTTCTTCTGTTCACAGTTGCAACATTTTGACTTTCAGTATCTACGGTATCAGTAATACTGTGACTGTCTTCTGTTCATAGCTTCCACGCTGTTTATAGCTGCAACAGTTAGAGTGTCAGTATCTACGGTATCAACAAGACTGTGACTGCCTGCTGTTCATAGCTGCAACAGTTAGACAGTCAGTATCTACGGTATCAGTAAGACTGTGGCTGTCTGCTGTTCATAGCTTAAACAGTTAGACAGTCAGTATCTACGGTTTCATTAAGTCTGTCGCTGTCTGCTGTTCATAGCTGCAAAAGTTAGACTGTCAGTATCTACGGTACCAGTAAGACTGTGTGTGTCTGCTGTTCATAGATTCCACAGTTAGACATTCATTATGTACGGTATCAGTAAGACTCTATTTGTTTGCTGTTCATACCTGCAACTCTTAGACAGTCAATATCTACGGTATCAGTAAGACTGTGGCTGTTTGATGTTCACAGCTGCAACAGTTAGACAGTCAGTATCTACTGTATCAGTAAGACTGTGACTGTCTGCTTTTCATATTTTCCACAGTTAGACAGTCAATAACTACGGTATCAGTAAGACTGTGAATGTCTTCTGTTCACAGCTGCAACACTTTGACAGTCATTATATACGGTATCAGTAATTCTGTGACTGTCTGCTTTTCATAGCTGCAACACTTAGACAGACAATATCTACGGTATCAGTAAGACTCGGTCCGCTGTTCATAGATGCAACAGTTAGACAGTCAATAGCTACGGTTTCAGTAAGTCTGTGACTGTATGCTCCACATAGCTGCATCAGATTGACTGTAAGTATCTTCGGTATCAGTAAGTCTCAAATTGTCTGCTGTTCATAGCTGCAACATTTAGACAGTCATTATCCACGGTATCAGTAAGACTGTGACTGTCTGTTGTTCATAGCTGCAACAGTTAGACATTCAATATCTACGGTATCATTAAGACTGTGACTGTCTCTTGTTGATAGCTGCAACAGTTAGACAGTCAGTATCTACTGTATCAGTAAGACTCTAACTGTCTGCTGTTCATAGCTGCATCAGTTAGACAGTCATTATCTACGGTATCAGTAAGACTGTGACTGTCTGATTTTCATAGCTGCAACAGTGAGACAGTCAGTATCTACGGTATCATTAAGACATTGCCTGTCTATTGTTCATAGCTGCAACAGTAAGACAGACAGTATCTACGGTATCAGTAAGTCTGTGACTGTCTGCTGTTCATAGCTGCAACAATTAGACAGTAATTATCTACTGTATCAGTAAGACTCTATCTGTCTGCTTTTCGTAGCTGCAACAGTTTGACAGTCAATAACTACGATATCAGTAAGAATGTGACTGTCTTCTGTTCATAGCTGCAACAGTTAGACTGTCAATATCTACGGTTTCAATAAGACTGTGACTGTCTGCTTTTCATAGCTGCAGCAGTTAGACAGTCAGTATCTACGGTATCAGTAAGACTCTGTTTGTCTGATGATCATAGCTGCAACAGTTAAACAGTCAATATCAACGGTTTCAGTAAGACTGTGACTGTCTGCCTTTCATAGCTGCAACAGTTAGGCAGTCAATATCTACGGTTTCAGTAAGACTGTGACTGTCTTCTGTTCATAGCTGCATCATTTAGAGAGTCTGTATCTACGGTATCAGTAAGACTGTTACTGTCTGCTGTTCATAGCTGCAACATTTAGACATTCAGTATCTACGGTATCAGTAAGACTGTGACTGTTTTCTGTTCATAGCTGCAACAGTAAGACAGTCATTATCTACGGTATCAGTAAGAATGAGACTGTCTGCTGTTCATAGCTGCAACACTTAGACAGTCAATTTCTACGGTATCAGTAAGAATGTGTCTGTCTGCTGTTCAAAGCTGCAACAGTTAGACAGTCAGTATCTACGGTATCAGTAAGACTGTCACTGTCTGCTGTTCATAGCTGCAACAGTTTAAAAGTCAATATCTACATTATCAGTAAGTCTGTGACTGTCTGTTGTTCATAGCGGCAGCAGTTAGATAGTCAGTATCTACGGTATCAGTAAGACTGTGACTGTCTGCTGTTATTGGCTGTAACAGTTAGACAGTCATTATCTACGGTTTCAGTTAGTTTGTGACTCTCTGCTGTTCATAGCTGCAACAGTTAGTCAGTCAATATCTAAGGTATCAGTAAGACTGTGACTGTCCGCTTTTCACATCTGTAACGGTTTGAGAGTCATTATCTACGGTTTCAGTAAGTCTGTGACTGTCTGCTGTTCATAGCTGCAACAGTTACACAGTCTATACCTTCGGTTTCAGTAAGAATGTGACTGTCTGCTGTTCGTAGCTTCAGCAGTTAGACAGTCATTATCTACGGTTTCAGTAAGCCTGTGACTATCTGCTGTTCATAGCTGCAACAGTCAGACAGTCAATATTTACGGTATCAGTTAGACTGTCTCTGTCTTCTGTTCTTAGCTGTAACATTTAGACAGTCATTATCTACGGTTTCATTAAGTCTGTGGCTGACTGCTGTTGATAGCTGCAACAGTTAGACAGTCAATATCTTCTGTTTCAGTAAGACTGTTACTGTCTGCTGTTCGTAGCTGCAACAGTTAGGCAGTCATTATCTACGGTTTTAGTAAGACTGTGACTGTCTGCTGGTCATAGCTGCAACAGTTAGACAGTCAATATCTACGGTATCAGTAAGACTGTGACTGTATGCTTTTCATAACTTCCACAGTTAGACAGTCAGTATGTACCGTATCAATAAGACTGTGAATGTCTTCTGTTCACAGATGCAACACTTTGATAATCAGTATCTACGGTATCATTATATCTGTGACTGTCTGCTTTTCATAGCTGCAACAGTTAGACAGTCAGTATCTATGGTATCAGTAAGAATCTACCTGCCTGCTTTTAATTGCTGCAACAATTAGACAATCAATATCTACGATATCAGTAAGACTGTGACTGTCTGCTCTTCATAGCTGCAACAGTTATACTGTCAGTATCTACAGAATCTGTAAGACTGTGACTGTCTGATGTTCATAGCTGCAACATTTAGACAGTCAATATCTTCGGTTTCAGTAATACTGTGACTGTCTTTTGTTCATAGCTGCAACAGTTAGACATTCAATATCTACGGTATCAGTAACAATCTATCTGTCTGTTGTTCATAGCTGCAACACTTAGACTGTCAATATCTACGGAGTCATTAAGACTGTGACTGTCTGCTGTTCATAGCTGCAACAGTTAGACAGTCAGTATCTACGGTATCAGTTAGACTGTGACTGTATGCTGTTCATAGCTTCCACAGTTAGACAGTCAGTATCTACTGTATCAGTAAGTCTGTGTCTGTCTTCTGTTCACAGCTGAAACAATTTGACAGTCAGTAACTACGGTATCAATAAGTCTGTGACTGTCTGCTGTACATAGATGCAATCTGTTATACAGTCAGTATCTACGGTATCAGTAAGGCTGTGACTGTCTTCTTTTCATAGCTGCAACTGTTAGACAGTCAGTATCTACGGTATCAATAAGTCTGTGACTGTCTGCTGTTCATAGCTGCAACAGTTAGACTGTCAGTATCTTCGATAGCAGTAAGACTCTAACTGTCTATTGTTCATAGCTGCAACAGTTAGACAGTCAGTATCTACGGTATCAGTAAGACTGTGACTGTCTTCTGTTCACAGCTGAAACACCTTGAAAGTCATTATCTACCGTATCAGTAAGACTGCGACTGTCTTCTGTTCACAGCAGTAACACTTTGACAGTCAGTATCTACGGTATCAGTAAGACTTTGACTGTGTGCTGTTCACAGCTGCAAC
>Ga0123355_10014377_pt1 | contig 12378 bp, 7 predicted proteins | sample TergutEmb28metaG_3_FD_89872 | JGI IMG/M metagenome (GOLD analysis project Ga0123355, IMG submission 89872) | Embiratermes neotenicus P1 segment gut microbial communities from Petit-Saut dam, French Guiana - Emb289 P1 | ecosystem: Host-associated > Arthropoda: Insects > Digestive system > Gut ...
CATTTCAGCAGCTCACTACAACACGTCCTACTAGCACGAGTGCCTCCAGCATACTGGAGCACGTAGCCACCTGAAACTGATACAGTAACCTCACAATAGATGGCTCTATATATCCCTCAGAGCGTATTGCATTTGGCGCGGTCTTTGTATGTCAGGCCGGAAACTTATGGACCCACCTACGTACGTATACATGTACAGATCCTGTTGCATAAGCGTAACTTGGGGAATGCAAGGAGGCAAATGCCCCTCCAATTTTTTTCTACCTTAGAATATTGTTTTGCGACTGAGCTGAGGAGGGGCGAATAATAAACATTTTCTAAAGATTAAATGTTGGTTTTAAAAAAAACCTGCTTTCAAACGCACCATCACTATCTTTCTAAGTTGAATCCTTCGTAATTTAAATTTCCTAGTACCAATGTTCGGTAGCTTTGATGCGTTAAGTACAAGCTCTACTGTTCTGTGGACAGTCGTAATGTTCAATGTTACATTTACAAAAGGATTAATAATAATTTACAATATTATGGTGGCTATGCATACGGATACATGATAATTCTGAGGTCAAGCGGCTGGTGCTCTTGCCTCCTGTTCAGAAGGATCAAGGTTCAGGTCTCGGCGTAGAAATCGTTAAACTTAGTAAGATTTATCGCGTTTTTCTTCAGGTCCTTCAGGCTAAATTTAGAACACTTTATCAAATTACGTCTCCGTCGCTCCTATACCCTTTCACGTTTATTCACCAATGATAATTTCATTCAAGCTGCTTACAGACGCGTTGTTTATTGGAACCTTCATGATTGGCTATCTGAGGGTTTGTTTTGTTAGTAAATTAAAATAAGCCACAACTACTTCCATTTTTTCTCACTTTAAATTCGAAGTAATTTTCACATTTTATGATAAATAACCAATGTAAATATGGAAGTGTTGTAACTGAAATTATCGGCATTACAATTTTGTGTGGGTGAAGTCCAACTTCATTTAATGAGGGTGTTTCATGTAGAGAGACTAATATCAAGGAATGGGATGGTTATGACAAGTAGATAGGGATTGGAAAATATGCGGTCGTAGCCTATTTGAAGTATGAAAAGATTGAGAGTAAGGTTGCTTCAAAAGAATCAGCCCAACCGGTAGCTAAACCGGGTGCCCGCATTCCTGACACCCTGGCTGTTTTGGAGATAGATATGAATGAAAAACATGAGATGTCTTTTGTTTAAAATTTCGCACTGAGAGGTACAAATATTCCTGGTGATTCCAAAATACGTGATCTAAATTTTCGCACTTAGACAGTACAAATATTCCTGGTGATTCTAAAATACGTGATCTGTGAAACTGAGGGAAATGGAATCTGTGGCTACAATTTTTTATTCGTATGTGCTAGGATGACTGTTTATCTTGATAACTTTTAAAAGTTTCGTTTTTTTTTTTTTTCACAAGCGTTGAACGTTGTTTCACTGTAATACAGTTTCTTGCTGTAAGAGAATGAAGCTCTTAGCAGTTATACATATCAGGAAGACAGAGACGACGACGCGCTGTTTCCAGCATTTTACATATTTGAGTGATGTAAGGTCTTCTCACAGCTCCAGGTACAGGAATAATTGTCCCTGTACACGCCATATAGGTACATGGGCACTTAGACTTAGGTAAATGGTCAGCCTCACACCTCGGCCGCTTTGACCCGGAGAAAGAGACCACAGTAACCATTGTACAGGAGGCTGCAGCACCTATCTTTTGAACCAATCAGCACATGTTACTGAACTCGGTTTTTCAGGTTCTCACAACGGTGTTAATAAATGTTCAGTTCTTCAGGGATATGACGCCGTCCCGATTGGAAATATTAACATGTGTCTTACGAACAGACACGGAGTCTTATCTCAGAAGAAATGGATATTCTTACTGCATTTTGTGTTTAATTATGAGGTTTGTTTACATGATTCTGAACTTTCCAGAGGTTGTGACTTTCCATGAATAAGATACGAGATCTGCTACGAATAATGTGCGAGCTTATCGTGAAATATACGTTTGACCGACTGTACAAACTTGCTTGCGGATTAAGAAAAACGAAATTCTGGCATCAATTTATAAGAAAGTTTCACAGTGGATCCTGGGAAAATTTCTTTTGTGATTTCTCACAGCAGTGCTACTGAGAACAATAAAGTAAAAAAAAAAAAAACTCTTCTAGACGATATTTAAGGATAAAAGATATTGTTATAGGCACAGTTCGACGACATCTAGTGTTCTGTGATGCCGTTGTGAAATGTGGTGAAAGTGGCAGTGAATTTTTGCGGCTGTCTAGGCTATGACACCCTCTTTTAGTACGGTACTTGTCATCACCTTTATGCAAGAACCTGCTGCCTCCATCATCAGGGCCAATAAATTACAAATTCTTCAAAGTTATTGCTACATAGAATGTCTGGATGATAAAATACAGCGCTGTTTCTCTCCCCCCTCCCCCCTCCTCTTCCCAACAAGAAGTTCGTCAGTATGTTGTTGGGATTATCAATAATAGGGGATTAGTAAAGCACGAAAGTGAGATACCCTCATGTGGCAGGTGTCTTGTGTTTCTTGAAAATTCATAAATGCCATAAAAAGTTGTTAGTGGGAGACACTCCATCATGGCAGTGACAAACCACAAGGTTATTGTTTTCTTATAAAATAAGGGAAGTAACACTTATGTTGTAAAGAACGTGCTATGTGCGTATAACACATACAGTTCTAATAGATCTAAAGAACAGGACCGCGTAGACCCAGTTGCGGTAGGTCAGGATGGCCTTTAATAGCAGCTTGACCGGAGGCGACGCTCGTTAACGCACTTGCTAAGTGGTTGAAATACTGCTCTGTGTGTGTACTACAAATACATTACGTCTGTAAGAACTGCGGGCATTATCTGAGACAAACAGAAGAAACAACCTTTAGTTGAGCAATTAGTAGTCTGTGTTAGTAGCAGTTCTGAGAGTCCTTTTGAAGAATAAAAAGAAGTGAATCTGTTTTTCTAGCAAGTGCTCCTGATGTACGAAAGAGCTTTACTTTTTGGAAAGTTCCCAGGCTACCCGTTTGTCAGTCTGGTAATAACAACATATAGATGAAGATGAGTACGGAACAACGGTGGTAATGCTGTCAGGGAAAAAACCAAAGTTCTCGGAGAAAAACCTGTCCCAGTGTCAATTCATTCACCAAAACCTCACATGAACTGACCTGGGATCGAACCTAGGTCTCAAGGTTGAGAGGTCGGCAACCAGTTTACCCAGAATTATTTTAAAGTTTTAGTCCTTACAGCGCTGTTATACTTCGTTCCCCATTAAAAAAAAAACCTGTCTGTTAAATCTGTGTAGGAAAAACATCTCACTGTATTGTGGAAACAATACGAAATACAAAAATGCATTGTATGATTTCTGAATGTGGAACCTTGTTGTACACATAAACACTGGGCTTTAAGGGGCTAATAAATCTGTGGTGTCAGGAGTTATTCTTTCATTTTTTGAAAGAGCTTACAGCCTGGGTCATTCGAGTTTCTCACATCGTAATGATAAATATACAAATCTTTGAAGAATCAACGCTGTGTCTACTGGTTACAGCCGTTTACAGAAATGTGCTGCTTCCTTGTGGATGGTCTAGCAATCCGAGAACTGTGGAATTCTACGTTCTGCTCTCTGGGGCAAAACGTAAAATTCCTTAACGTTAAACCTAAAGTAATCATGAGACTTTATAGGGTTAAAGACAAAAAGAGATGTCTCCATATAGACAGCGTGTGTGTTGATTTTTAATTTGTATATTTGAAAAAGGAAATACAAGATACTGTGCAACGCTGTAAGATGATAAATACTTATTTATGACATAGTAAAATGCATCGAACAAATGGAGAGACAACTGAAGTGCATTTTATGTCCACTGCACGTTTATCTTAAGCCTTGCTTAAGCTTTTCGACATAAACAGAAGTGAAAGAAGCGTTCCTAACTGTATCACACATGTGACCGGAAAATACCAGCCCAAAAAGTATGGAAGTTTTTTTTTATAGTTTCTATGGATTCTGGGGTATCTTACCTGGGTCAGCTCTAGGATCTCTGTGTCTTCGCTATGTACAACGGCGGAACTTAAATTATTAATAATCAGGCGTGTTTTGTGTATGCTGTTGAAAATAACATGCTGGCGAATGTTGAAATGAAGCTTGGAGCAGTACTTTTTCAGTGCTTTTTCAGCAGCACGCAATGAACATGTAGCGCTGCACATTATAACCTTGACGATAGCTGAAGTTAGTTGTCAGCTTCACGATCCGGACGCTTGACCTCCATGGATAAAGCCCCTGTTACCCATCTGACAGGAGTCTTGATGGGCTCAAGCCCTGGTGTGAGCGCTTTGAAGAAGAATTTTAAGTTACTTGTCTTGCCGGAAATCGAAGCACGACTCTCTGGTCGCCGGCCAGTAGGCTAGTGAATGTGCTGAGGTGTCCCGGCTCTTCCAAATGTAAAGTCGACACAAAAATATGACATAAAGTACTGTCCTCCTCTACTGGAGCCCGAGATTCAGTACACTTCTGTCGTTCCATGGTTCGAAAAGTTAATCTCCGACTCGTCACCAAAGAGACCAAGATGCAATCGTGGGCCAGTCCGTGTGCGATTCGTGGCGGAAAAGTGAGGCTGGAACGCGGTTTCTTTCCAGTATTTCGCTTTACCCCTATCATTGTCATATTACCCATGTCCTATTCTCATTCGATCATCTACCACCGATACTATATAACCTTAGCAATTGTTGTCGTCTTTAAATGATACTTAAAACACACAACCACGTGTTTTCACTCTATCCAGAACCTTTTGAAAGCCTACGAACCAGAGATTTTAGGTTCCATTTTAATACTAGGCTCAAGTTTACGCCTGTGTCTTCTACGTTGCCTAAAAACTGGTTGTTTCCCGGTTTTGTGTGCGTTATCTCCCGTCCATTCCAACTAATCCTTATTGAAATGATGATAATTACTTAACTGATAAAGAAAGTCTCGGATTTTTGTACAACCCCTGACCATTTATACGGTGCACGCCGCTGGATGGGCCTTGAACCATTTGAATAAAATCCATATTATCCCATTGCATTTATTTAAGATCCCTTTAATAATGTCCTCACATTCATATTTATTTATCGTAAATGATCTCTCTGTGCTCCTTCCCACCTAAAACTTCGTATAATTTTCTTACGTCTCATGCGTACTGTTTGTCTCGCTCATCTCATGGTTTTAATAAAATTCACTGATCGCTGACTCGGTATGTGTCCAGTTGCTAGTTCTGTAGTGTATTTTTTGTATCGCTGTCCTGAGCACAACAGGTGTCACGGCACATATGCGTCGGCAGATACAGACATTCTATGCGATAAGCTGCCTTGCTCGGCGCGGCGATAAAACAAAGACGTATTTACTGGTGTGAATTAAGGAGACTATAAATCAGGAAATGGCTGTGATTTACCGTCCTGCAGCTGGGTAGAACTGTAATTTTCACAGTATTCCGTACTTCATACGTTGATTTAATGCGGTTCTTTCTGTCAGAAATTGGACTTCAGGTACGTAAGTGTGAGAGCGGGAGACAGGCGTTTTATGCACGAAAGAGGACAAACTGAAAATATAATGCTAAAGTAATATTTGTCTGTTTCATATCCGAAATTAGTCTACGCATTGCGTTTGAGTGTGACATTTGTGGGCTTGATATTGCAAATTCATTTCATAACAAGTCGCCTACTTCAGCAGTTTGTTTTACCCATAACAACACACCATTGCTACATAACGGATCTTGTTCAGGTACGTTTCATTTCGAACTTTACGGTAGACCTGCTTCTCCGCTGAAGATGGAGGCAGTATATTCCTCCGAAACGCTGTTAGCCACCTACCAGCCTGCACGATGTCCTGACCCTGAAGCCAACATGTACGTGTTTTATCTGAGCATAATTAATTTCCACGCCATCCAAGAGTAGAGGTATAACCCCATGCATTCTTAATCTCGGCAGTACACGGAGGTGAGGGGTCAAACACACATCATGACCGCTTTGCTCCCGGTAAAGAAACCAGCACCACCTATTCGACAGGCGGATTGGTGGGCCCAGAGCCAGTTGGGCACTGTGGAGAAGAGAAATGTGTCTTGCCCCTGCCGAAAATAGAACTCCGGATTCCAGTTCGTCTAACCCGTAGCGTTGTCACAAGATTATCATTACTCTTCATTGCATGTGGTGTGGCTCATTTATCGTTGTGTTCTTCTGTCGTGGCTTCATCCGCCACGCAATGGGTTCATTTGTAACGGCAAATCCTACGGAACAGTCAGTACAATTTCATACAATGGGGCCGCGACTTTCCTATGTGTCTGTAAAACTAGGGGACGACTTCTTTCCTAGTCTCTCGCAAAGACAGAGGCACGTCAGTATTACATTTCTCTTGTATGTCAAGGTTGCAGGTGTAACGCGGTCTGCGTCAGCCTGCAGCATGACGTCACGGAAATCCATTCCCATGCCCACTGCATGCGAAATAGACCTGACAAGCTTGCGAGCGCCTTCCTTTCACGAAGATAACTGGCATTCTGAGTTACAGCTCACGTGTGTACTTCCTTGAAGTTGATTTCAGTGACGCGCTGTGCGTTCAACAAGTTGCCACACGGGGTGATGCTTCTGATTTGTACGTTTGAGGCACCTGATTCGAATCTTGGACGAAGCATAAACTATCCTTATTTAGATTTCTCTTGGGTTTCTTCAGTCCGTACAGGCAAATGACAGGATACTGCCTCAAATTCGGTCAAGGCCGCTTCCTTCCACATCCTTTGCTATTCATTATTCAAGAGTCAAAGTACAATTCGACGCTGTATATTTTGATCTACCTACAGCCGTCTTACACAAATCGCTAATAAATAAGCGCAAACTTTATTTGCAAGATTTGCCAGTTACTGTTTGCACGAAACGTGTCGCACTGGCTGAACAGTGGCAGACTGTCGCGTTTACTGCAGTAACAGCAGGCAGGAGACTCGCGAAAATGTCCTTTTCAAAGAAACTTCCCCACCACATGTCTGACCAGACTCCTTGTTTCCCCACCCTACACAAACATCGTCTAGGTTGTTCCAGAAAATGCGTTCACTTCATATACATTCGAGAATATTAAATCAGAACAATTTCTAAGGTGTTGTGGCTAACGTAACTCTTCGTTCCATAGCAGGTCAGCATAAAGCAAGTTCCATACCAAGGAACCAGTGTACAAAATGTAGTCGTCAAGGCGACCTGAATTCCAGGATTTGTGCACCTCTGAGATAAAGTTACCCCTGCCGGTTACGGAGCTCCTTTCATTCAACCACGGGAATGCCTGAACTATCTTGGTGCATAGATCACAGATCCTACACATTAATATTGTGGACCTGTATCAAACTGAACGCGCATGAAATGGAAACCTATTTTGAACAGGAAAGAGTCTGGTCACGTTTAAAGAATACAGATTCGATTTACAATTAATGCAAGAGCCGGAAACTGCCAAAGGAGGGTAGGTGTGTGAAACAAATTATGAACATTTACATCACCAAACGACTGTTAACTGAGTTTTACCGAATAAATTAAAGCTGAACATGCATTGCTGCTCCTGTGCTGGTTTAAACACCACGCTGTTAAGACGTATTGTGGTGTGGGAATGAAATGTGATGGTGAACGTTTTCGGAGTTACACTTTTCTGACTTTGATTTAGAAATTTGCATAAAATGGAACCTTTTTATAGCAATCGGTCTGAGCAAACTTCACTTTGCATCTTGATGTTTTGTGAAGCGATCCACAAATACACCGTTTGAACAAAACACCACAAAACAGCGTTCTGCTTTGTTGCCGACTGTTGCTTTGATATGTAATAATTGACAAATTTAAGTAGCGTCATTTGGGATACTGTCGAATGACTGCGGTTATAGCCTATATCACGAGAAACGTTAGAAAGGAATCATAGCTTATTTACTTAACACCGAATAGCTGAATGCGAAATGGTTAAAAATTATATATCTGGGGTATATTTACTGTATTATTGCACATGCATATTATAACTAGCCATTAATGCATTTTCTTTGCTGAATGCATCCGTCAAGATGGCCGAAAAAGGCCGAAACGTGTAGGAAATATGCCACAAATTATATATCAATATATCTAATTACGGTGCAGTTGTGGATATATATGTATCAGCAACTGCACTATAATTATTTACATATAAACCATATACATATATGTATGTGGTGAGTTTCTTTAAGTGTCCAAAAGAGCCCGTCATTGGTCCATATTCTTAGCCAGGTTTGCCCAAACCACATTCTCCTTCATATTTTACGGTCTACGCCATGTAAGTAAACGTGAGTTGATTGCTTCGGACATAATAAAAAAAATATTCTAGCTGATATGGCTACTTTATTTTTCAAATCTGGAATTAAGAGACATTCATCGTTTGAAATTCGCACAAATGCCCTAGGCATTAAGTACGCGCCTTTTGCAGTGACACCTGGTAATAGAAATATGCCCCATTTTGTTTTCAGATGGACAACTTAGGATTCCAGCAGGATGTAGAAGTGTCCCGCTCCGTCAGCGAAAACTTAAAAAATGGAGACTTGCACCATGCCTTCGGAAACCTGCAACTTCTTTCTTACAGCAATGGCTGCAATGGCAGAACAAGAGAAGCGAGCACGCAACCCAAGAAAAGTAAATCAGTCACCATACCAAAGCTATCTTCGTCTTCGTTCAGTTTACCAAAGGACCGGTCTGCAAGCGAATACAGACGCTTTTCGGAATCATTATCATGTACTAGTCGAGGTCCTCCCTGTACGGGGAAGGTGCTGAACATTTTGTCCAGGGAAAGTGTAACACATGATGCCATAAAATGTTCATCATTTATTAAAAGTGGCAATAACAATGTAATTCAACAAGTGCCTGATTCCACCATTAGACGGTCGCTACATACTTATGACGATGGAAGCTGTATAGAATTCCATTGTAGTAGTCCAAAATCCCTTTGGTCCGACGAATATCAGCCAAACACTATAAGAACATGCTCTTCACAAAACTTCCAAGGACACGATTCTGTTTCTTCTTTGTTGAATAACATACATGAAAGTTCAAAATACATGTCAGTGCCTTCTCTGTCTCTGAACAATAGTTACCACCAAGGGTACCCGAGTTCAATGCCGTGCTTTTCAAAAACGCCTCTAAGTCAGTATTCTTCTTCTACTTCTTCTTCTTCTTCTTCTTCTTTTTCTTCTTCTTCAAAGAAACATAATTTGATTAGCGAGACGTCACTGGACGTCCAGAAAACTGTGGCTCTGTCACCAAAATATACAAATAAATACAGAAACTTCGTTTCTACCCAGGCCTTCCTCAATAATGCTCAAGGTTCCCGAAACCCCTCACCATATTTGATGAAGAAGAAACGTCAGTTTTCAAAAGACGATGCCGACTTAAATTCGTTGCCAAGTATTATGAAATCGCAGAATAATGTGAACCATATTTTGAATCATGCAACTACATTGCCGACAGTAACAGTTAGGAAAGTCAGAAATGGAAATCAGGAGTTTGCATGTGGTATATCAACTCTAACTCTGTCAGGAGCTATGCCTTCATTTTTTGCTGGATTTGTGAATCGGCAGCAGCCCTCGCCAAGTCCGTGTGCAGAGAACAGACAGAATATGAGGCGATCATTCAAGGTTCCTTCAGGAGGCCGAGAAGCAACGCTGAAGAAAAGGACAATCCTCAGAGGGTGGAAACTGCAGTTCATTCCGAGTGACTGTTCCTACGGGAAGACTATTGCCCTATGTAGTGTCTTGCTCCTGGCTTGCTTTCTTGTCCTGGTTACCACAGGAATGGCCATCTATATGACGACAGGTCAGAAAATGTTCTTATTTCCTTTCTCATTTAAGCTATATAGTTGTTCCTTCTGAAGGTCTATAGCAGGAACACGTGATATTTGGACATAAGGATGTCGTAAATATCTGATTGTCCTGAGATTTATAAAATTTAATATAATTAATTTAATTTTAGGACTCCAAAGATGACAAGCAGAATGTTGATCCATTATAGGCCCATTGTAATTATTAGCACTATTGTCTGTGATTTTTCGATTAGTTTCGTGTCTCAGAATTCTTATGAGAAAACATTTTAGGAACTGGCCATTTGCAAGGCCAAGACGGCTACGAGCTGGACGACAGGAAGTTGTGTTTCGGTTCTGACTAGAGGCAAGATTTTTTTCTTCTTTGTAGCGTTTACACCGACTATGGTGCGAACCTAGTTTCCTATTTAGTGGGTCAAGCTGACCATTCACCTCATCTAATGCCTTGGTTAAGGATGAATGGGACTATAGCTTCTCTATGACTGCTTAGTGTAAAGTAATGTCAGTAACTGGTTTTACAAACGACGAACTCAGTAATAGTTAATACTTAAGATAAGCACGTCAGTAACAGGCCGTAATTACGTTAGCGTAGTCCATAACTGGCTGTAATAACAGCGAATATAATGTCGACGAAAGCTGTGATAACGATAAACGTTAAGTCAGTATACTACATTAAGGATGCATTTTTCTTTCAGCTATGGAATCATTGCCCATGAAATTTCAAGATAACTGTGATATTGCAGAAATCGGTGAGTATATGTTCTTTTGTACCCAGTCAAAATAATATTGTAATAAATGGGATGAATAAGTAGTGTGGCTATAAAATAACAGAACTTAATTTTTTTCCCACTTTCCTGTAAACTTGGCAACAGCGAGCGGTGTGTGGTATTGGCTTTTGCTCTCCCCTTCATCCACGGTTACAATTTCAAGGTCGTGCGGGAAATAGTTTGGCAGTTGCCTTTGCTTGAAGTGGATTGTGTTCTTGTTCTCCGTCGGAATCACGTTAAGTGTTAACGTGGAGCAACGGGTCGATGTGAAATTCTGTGTGAAACTTGGAAAATCCTCTACAGAAACGTACGATTTCTTGAAGAAATTTTATGGTGATGAGTGTCTATCTCGTACTCGAGTTTTCGAGTGGTTTAAAAGGTTTAAAAAGAAGGAAGGGAAGAGATCGGATACGATCAGCGCCCCTGTCGTCCCAGCACATCAAAAACAGATGCTAACATCGAAAAAGTCGGTGAAATTGTTCGACAAAATCGTCGCCTGAGCATTCGAGCAGTTGATGAGTTAACTGACATTGACAAGGAAACTGTTCGACAGACTTTACATAACAATTTCAACATGAAAAAAGCGTGCTCGAAGATAGTGCCAAGACTCCTCACTCCTGAACAAAAGAAAATTAGAACGAACATTTGTGCTGATATTCTTCAATGCATTGAAAAAGACCCAAGCATTATAGAGAACGTAATAACTTGTGATGAATCATGGTTTTTTCAATACGACACACAAAATAAGCGACAATCTATGCACTGGAAGAGCCCCAGTTCACCAAGGCAAAAGAAAGCACGGCAGAGCAAATCCAAATTTAAAGCAATGATTATCGTTTTTTTTTCGACATCCGAGGGATTGTTCATGTGGATTTGGTACCTGAAGGTCAGACCGTAAACCAGGTTTTGACAAACCTTCATGAACGGGTGAGAAAAAGAAGACCTGAAATGTGGAATGGGTTCTTCACCAAGACAAAGCACAGTCACACAACACCCTGTCTGTCAAGACGTTTTTGACGAAGCACAAGACCACCGTGTTGGAACATCTACCGTACTCACCTGACCTAGCCCTATGTGACTTTTTTTATATTTTCAAAGATCACTTCTGCGTTAAAAGGAACTAGGTTCTAGTCCGCATATGCGGTGAAGGCAAAAGCAACGGAGCTCATGAATAAGCTATCAGAAGACGACCTGCAGCATTGCTTCCAACAGTGGAAGATTCACATGGAGCGGTGTAGGGATCGGAGTGGGGAGTACATTGAGGGTGACAATATTTATATCGCGTAATTTTTTAATAAAAAATGTTCTAACATCAGTCCAATTATTTTATATCCACACCACGTAGTACAGCAAAACTGAGCCACGTTTCGGAACATAACCTACCTGTTTATTAAGTATAACTGTGAAGGTCCTGATGAAGTTGTTTACGCATATTGCCGAGACTGTATACAGGTCCACCCGCCTGCTTGAGTTCGAAAAAAAAAAGTGTTTTCTGTATGCCTCTACCTCAAAACTGGTTGATTAAATTTAATTCCGGGTCATTATGAACCAATACAGCCTAAATTAGTATAAGATTTGAGCTCTTCTGGGATTTTTTTTAATGTTTTGCTGACCGTGCATGTCAGTATAATCTTAATAATTGACCAACTTACTTACTTACTTACTTACTTACTCCATGGTGCAGAGTTCTTCTTGAGAAGCTAACTGGTTTGCAGCTAGTCAAGAAATTCCCCGCATTTCACGGAACCCGAAGGTTCATTACCGCACTC
>Ga0123355_10014378_pt1 | contig 12378 bp, 9 predicted proteins | sample TergutEmb28metaG_3_FD_89872 | JGI IMG/M metagenome (GOLD analysis project Ga0123355, IMG submission 89872) | Embiratermes neotenicus P1 segment gut microbial communities from Petit-Saut dam, French Guiana - Emb289 P1 | ecosystem: Host-associated > Arthropoda: Insects > Digestive system > Gut ...
CTGTAATTTGGTACAAGAAATTTCATTTCATATTGTAAAATTTTCTTAATTTTTGGTACTTTAAGACTATTTATGATGACAACCAATTTATTTGTCATAGCTAATGTACAACAATTGCGAACTTACGTAGTTTTAGAAATTTACTGCCTTTTTTCCGAACATCTTGGGGTGTTGGCGTCCTAAATTAAGCAATTTTTAGCAGGTTTCACAATCGGGTTGAGTTTGGCACGATTTTAGAGGGCCTTCGGAATTTCGGGGGGGGGGGGGCGGTTTGAACCCCCCCCCCCCTCCGTACACCACTGAACATCAGCAAGAAACTTGTATTTTATGACATAATGTTTTGAATACTCAGGAATAGGTAAAATGCCATTTTTTGGTAACGACTTTCAAAATAATTGGTTCCGCAGTGCATTCGGATATGTGAGTTTTCGTATTCTTCCCTGTCTCTGGGAAGGCATAGTAACAATACGGGGTGATAAAAACCGGATGCCTTTCTTATCTCACGGGTCGGTCATCATATCTTCATACAAAACAACACTTAACCTCAATCCATCTTTGTTTTGTTGTCTGTTAGGCCCATAACTGATGCTTCTGCAGTGTTAAGGTTTGATGCGTCTACGCTTCGTTTGTAAAACATAACCGGTGACTATAATGGAGCTAGTGTAATCTTTACACTATGGACAGGGCATCCGAGGAATCATCGTTCGATTTCCCACAAGGATAAGACGATTTTATCTTCACTGAAGCGTCCAAATCGTATCTGGTTTTCAACCAACCTCCTATCTAATGAGTATCGGGAGCTCTTTACGTGGGGTAGGGTGGCCGAGGCGTTTAGCTGACCAATCACCGAGGTTAAGTATGAATGGAAATATAGCTCAACTCCCTCATACATCTTCATGGCCTACACACGGATAACTTCAGCTTTATAGCCAGTATATGTCAGACTTACGAAGTATATATTATTTTGAAAATTTAACATTTATATTTTGATAATTAAATTTTGAATTGTTTGAGGGGTATTGTGAACACGGAAACGAAATTTGTGTTGCATAAGGCCGGAAATTTCTTGGCTCATCCGATGGATGTGGTTTTAAACAGGGGAGTACCAATGGGGCTAGTAGCTGAACTGCTGACATTCTTCGCTTTCGAACTTACTTAACTTACGGTTTTGATTGCCGAAAATAATAATGTTTGCTTGGAGGTCAGAGCAAGAAATGAACACGCCGTAGCATACTACAAAAATTGTCAAATATCTTCTTTACTTTCAGAAAAACTCAGGGTTTCAAGATATACGCTTCTATTTTTATTTAATCTACGCGCATAAGAAAAGTAGGGACTTTCCTGCACCGATTCTCACAAAAAACACAAATGTGTAACGGAATCATGTGCAGATCTCTGGCAGAGATTTTTACCCAAATCGGACAAAAATATGGGAAGTACATATAGAAATATAATTACGACCCAAGTACGATATGGTTTCCACTAATCGATTTTTACGAAGCTGTCAATGAGTTTTTGTAGACATTTCTTTTATAACTTGTATTCATATCGGAGGAGAACTGTAGAAAATAAAGGCAAAATTTCATTTATTCCCTTAGCAAAGTGGGGTTTTTACTGCACCGATATTCTTGACACGTATAGTAACTAATGGCATTACATGGAAATGTGCTGTATCGAATTTTATCCAAATTGTCAAGAAGTGTGGGAAGTATGGACAGACATTCCTTCACCCCCTTAAGTAAAGTATGCCTGTTAACTGCGCCGGTTTTCACGAAACTAATTCTTACTCGACAACTTTCCTTACAAAATTCCAGTGCCGAATTTCATAAATATTCGACAATCGGTTTGGTCGCTGATATTAGGTTAGCAATAGAGACGGGGCCGACGGACGAATGTGCTCTCCACATACGGCCTCCTGTTACTTTAATTTGTAAAGAGGCTGGAAAACTTGGAACAGAAGTCAAAATCGTTTTCTGAGGAGTGTCAATCTCTTACACACACATCTCCATCTTTTTGACACAAATCTCAGTTCTTTCCACATCCATCAGTCTGGTCTTTACCCATCATTTATTTTATATAATTCGGGCCTCAGTCAAGAAAAGGGAATGTGTTAAAATATGGGTCCTGTTTGCTGAGAAAATCATAATTTCCCATGTCAAAAATAAAAAGAGGAAATTGTTTTTGAGAATAATTGAATTCTTGGTTTCTGGAAGGTGTTGTTACACCTGTTATTGCTTCATAAATGCCACTTTTTCCAATAATTCTCTATTACTATTTCAAGCTTGGAAATGAATATTTCAGATTATACCTTCATATTCATTGTACCTGCCCTCCACAACTGGAACACCGAAGTAATTTCTTGTGGCTTGTCTGAACAAGCGTTATAATATAGTCTGCTTCTCACAGAATGTTGATAACATCCATGAAGTTACCAGAGCACTAAGAGACTTTGATTCACTTGTAGATACTGGTTGAAACTGGATTCATGACATAACCCATGATTCAGCTGAAACTGCAAACAATTTAGTTCCTGCTTATTCATCTGAAAATGCAAACAATTTAGTTCCTGTTTTCTAGAATGTGTATCATTACTTCTTCTTTGCATGCGGTTTTACATTAAAAAAACATGACATTTCCAGATCTATACCATTTTCAATAATGAACATGTTATAGAAAGCATGTATGTATAGTGTCATTGGTCTATGTTGCAGCTCCTTGCCTGAATCTGTATTTGCTGGGTTAGGGCATGCAGAGTACCTGAGCTTGGCAGACAACTCTCTGCCTGAAGTACCATATCACGTTTTGAGGCAGATGCCTGCTCTTAAGACACTCGATATTGGTCGCAGTAGGCTCAAAACAATCACAGACATGGATTTCCAGGTGAGTAAAAGAGTCAACAAGGGTTTTCTAAAGCTTCTGTGACCCTCTTTGCATGATAGAACTTCTTTCAAAGTCTGAACTATTCATAAACACATGCACACACACATCTGTGCACAGCAAAACCCCTTAAGTATTGTTATGTGTAACAATAGCTGCATGAAGCAATATTGAAAGTAAGGAATATAAAACAATGGAGATAAGAGAACATAAAAAAATTAGTAATTTGTATACTTCATCTAATATAGTGAGATGATTAAGCTGAGAAGATTCAGTGAATCATGATACATAGTCTGTATTTGGGATACAAGAAATACATACAATATTTTGGTTCAAAAATCTCATGTGATGTCACCAATTTGGAAACACAGGTAGAGGCAGGAGGATTGCAATTGAATTGATTTTATGAAAATATGTTGTAAGGACAAGACTTGGACTGCATAAGTCCCTTAATTATACAATAAAATCAAGAAAATGTTTAGTAATGAATTAAAGTTTAAGAATTTATATTGTTTTGTTCCAAACGTCATAACTGCCATCAACTCAGTAGCTTGAATGCTAATTTAGTCCATACCAGCAAGATCCTACATTTGATAACTTTTATTTGTCTCCTAATAGAGTAGCACTGGCACACTTGTTTACATGTTCAAAGGTTATTCATCCTTTGCAAGTATTAAATACATTTCTGCGCGTATTTTTATACTTTGTATTGCATACAGTACTGGTAGTATCTTAGTACTCCGACCTCTTGAGATATCCTACTCTTACTTAAATTAGTTACACAAATATTTAATTTCTGGCAAGTTCCGTGATGTCAGAGTGTAAGGTTATAAATGTGTGTGTTCATATTTCGAAATATTTAGCTTTTGGTCACCGTTTTCTGAAAGTATAATGAAGTAAATTCAACATTTCAGAAACTGAATTATTTTCTGCCTACAGGTGAAAATATGGTACAAAACTCAGGAAAGCTCTACCTAATGAGTCCACCTGAGAAGATGTCATAACACCTTCTTACTTCAGGATGGAAAATATTTCCAGCTTTTGAAAATATTTATTTATATTGTATTTTTAAAACACTGGATCATGACCAAAAACCAGAAGCTAAGTAGTCCTAAGAAAAATACACCATCATCTAAACCTTATAGAACTGAATTTTTTTTAATACTTTTGCAGAATATGACAGACTTACAACACCTAGTGCTTGCAGGGAATAATATTTCTCAACTGGATCATTCTTCCATACCTCATACATTACGACATCTGCATCTTGGCTACAACAATATCACACACCTGAATGGCACACTGAGGTAAATATCTCAATGTTGTAAGAAACTGTAATGATTGATATTATAAATACTATGTGCTTTTTTGAACTTGTAACAATTGATGGAGTAGGATAACTAATGCCATGTTTAGGGGCCTTCCTTGAGAAATTATTAATTATTAAACTGATCAAGAAATTCCCTGTTGACACTGAGTTGAAACATACAGAATTATCATTCTAAAAGCCTACCGTTGAACTAATTATTTAACACGTCTTTTTCGGCATTTATTGACGGTAAAGATTAGTTACTAATGTTTTATTTCTACCATTACGTTGTATAGTACTTATTGTCAGCCTATATGTCTCATGCAACATTTCAGTGATATAAATTCTTTCTCATTACATTCTATACATATGTATAATTATTGTAGGTGTCTGAAGGAGCTAGAATGGGTATTTCTAAATGGAAACCAACTGACTACCCTCGATGAACAACTTCCCCAAGAGGGAAATAAACTGCTTCTGATCCATGCTGGTAACAATCGGCTGCAGAAATTGCCACAAGAACTACGAAAATTTATCCAACTTGAATCTCTCTTCTTCGAACACAATGAACTGCAGAACCTGGGAGGAACAATGCAGGGGACAAGGAAGCTGAAACTACTCCATCTGTACAACAATAATATCCAGGAAGTGAGTATGGATGTCAAATCTGCAGAAACCATAAAATCCTGGTTTATTAGTAACAGTTACTCAGTCACATTTACTGGAAGTGAATGGTTTAGATAAGGCCCCTGCAGACCCCGCAGCTTGGGGGGAGGGGGGTGTGAGGGAGCAACTATCAGTGGTGGCCCCTAACATACAGAATACTATAATTTTTGCGAGTTCTTTCCAACTAGAGTTCATTTTTCATACAGAATGCAGTATTCTGGAACTCTGTCATGGGACATGGGGTGACATTTTTAGTAATCATACAGGGCACTGACTATTACATTGCTGGGGAAGGCGGGGCTTACTACCAGTTTTCCATTTCACTGCTGGTATCTGTGTAGCATCAAGTGGAAGGGTGGTTGTAAATATAGAATTGAAAAAATTTGTGAAGATGTGATAGTTGCTTACTTTACAACACTATTCTAACTTATGCTGGCAAGGACCATGGAACACCATGAAAAACACCATCAATGTAATCAGTCACCACGTCCAGATATGAATCAATGACATTCCTGGTGTGAAGCAGAAGTGCTAACAGTCGCATTGCATTATTCGGTAATATGCCAGAGGTATCAGCAGTCTTTTAAATAACAAATGACATGTACTTTAATAGTGTAACACTGTACAACATTGGTGGTGAAACTGTGGTGTATTTTACCTTAAAGTTGCACTGTACAAAAATGGTATAGATGAAAAAATGTTTCTGTTGGCTAGACCTTTAATTATTTATCACTACGCCAAATAACACTATCCCATCTCTCTCATTAGCTAATATATATGACTTACATAACTTTAACATTGTATAAGGTCTATGATAATAAGACTGGCTCTATCAGAAGAAAGCAGCCATCTGAATTATTAAACTATTGTTGCTGTGTGGTATACAGTCCAAAAGTTTTGTTGGTTATGCTGTGATAACATCACACATTCACTGAATGGGTTTCAGTGACTTATCATTCAAAATTTTGCAACATATCTTGAGTATGATAAACATGATTAATATCCGTAAGCTGTAGTTTAAGCAAGAATGGGAGAGTAGAGAATGCAATGTTTTAATTCATGTAAGCCTAAAGTTACTTTAGGTAGATATGATAGTTGGCTTATAAGTTTCTGGTCAATATGACTGGTAATTTTCACTGTTCATAGGGTATGTCTCAGTGCATAAAGGGCATTGATACACGTAGATATGCCGCCAACGCATTTCCTATGACCTATAAATTATAATTGTTCATATTAAAATTGTTGTATTTATGCTCGGTTGGTATTATTTTATTCGATAATACTCCTTGCCAATTTACTTTCAGATTTATTATAATAATCAACTACTATACAGGAACTGATGTTTTGGTTTTATGGCTTCTTGCGATGTTACTCCACTCGTGCATGTTGGGAACGGACGGCTGTGCTCTAGTGACGAGCCTGACGCGTGGCCGACACTGCAGGGCTGTTGCTACGCAAACAACAGCTGCTGCGTGTCGAAGAAGCGGCGTGCTACTATCTCGGGCGCATCCTAACTTGTGGTTGCTAATTCTCTGCAGAGCGCATGGCTGTACCATTACTGCTGTTGGCGAAGGGCGCGTGGTTGCTGAGATACGCGAGAAACGACTGCTTATTCGTTTCAGATGACTGAATTCACTCCTTTGGGATGATTGACTCTTCGCTCCCTTGAGACGAATGCTCGTGTGCTCGGAATGGCTACCCTCTCATGCGACGCAACCGCCTGGCTGTCCGCTCTGTTTGACGGTTGAGCGAAGCATGTCACAGCGGTGAGACGAGTGACGACCTGTGTACTGCCGGTCGCTTCGCGATACAGTCCTGTAAAAAGGCGCGCGAGAGGGCCATTTCTGACTACAGTGGGAAGTTTCTACTACATTTATCCTTGCCACACAGATAATCATCCATTTCAGTATCTGAAATTAGTGCCGTGTTGGGATCAGAATGTATTTCTTTATAGGATTAATTTTTTTCAGTGCTTTGTCACCAGTATAAAGTATTTCTAATTGCTTCTACCCTGTTAAATGCCATAACTTTTGCTCTTCTGAAACACCGTTTTATATCTACTTATGGTTTTACAGTGAAACTTCATTATCCATGATTAATAGTATTGCACCTTTCAATTGCTTGTTGACAGTTGTCACCTGACGAATTTACCGAACTAGACTCCTTAGAAGACCTCCAGCTTGGACATAACCAGTTAACGTCGCTGAACGGATCTCTCGCATCACTGCGCTCTCTCCGTTGCCTGAACCTCACCAGTAATCTCCTTCAGGAATTTTCCTTACAAGAAATTCACGGCTTGAGAAGACTTAGAGTAATTGACCTTTCCTACAACAAGATTTCTCATCTTAGTGGGCGAATGGAGGTATAGTGTGTACTTTTTAACCTGTCGTTTCTTTTGGTTTTTAATGTTTAATCAATTTCACCATTAACAAGCAAGGAAAAATAAATTCTACATATACTTCCCATTGTCATAATTATTACCAAAATTATTAAGTAAATTTCACTGCACTATGGACAGTGGTCGAATGTGATTACCAGCATATTAAACAAATCAAAACTCCTTACATGAACCCCAATTTCCAAATCTAAAGTTTTGGTACTGGCATTTTGTTCACAGCCAATATAATAGTTTAGATATATGACTATGAAGTGATTTTCAGAATTTTGTATTTTAATTCTGGTACCTCTCATCAAGGTTTCAAGAATAAGCCAAGCTTTATGAGATGAACTCTGTCCTCTGTATGGCAGTAGAATTATGACATATGGTTCATGAAAACACTTCTGCACTATTTATATTACAATTTACTGTCCGACTGATTTATGAAGATGATATTATACATCAACAATGCAACTGAAACAAATCTGAACACCTGATCCTTTATTACTAGGATCACTGATCCAGGACTGACTATAGCCCTTGGGCCCAACAATCTGCCTTTCTGCATTTTATCTTCCGGATGGGAACACATCCAGGTCTTGAAACATGTTGTTGTTTAATAGAAGGTAATAGGACATTCAGACACCAAACAATATGGAAAACTGTTTAGTATTTAATCTAAATTCTTCTTTCATTAGTGCCTACAGCATGTGCTTGGTGACAGTGTGGAAGTCACTGATAGTCTTGGTGTGCTTGATTGGGCTCAGAAGAACAAAATTCACAGATTTTCAAACAACAACTCACATTTGTTTAGTTTGGTTCTTTTAACAATACTGTACACAACTGTAGAAAAGACCCAGGATTTCGCACTCACTATTTGCCTCATATCATTGTCAGTCCATCACTTTAGGGGTTAGTATAAAATGTCAAAATGTTGTTCTAGAATTTGGTAGAGCCAGAAACTAAGATTGTAGAATTGCATCTGGACCATAACCTGCTGCACACTTTGGATGGAGCCTTGATGGGTGTTCATAGCCTTCAGAAGCTGAACCTCAGCAACAATCTTCTGGAAAAAATTTCTCCAGATGATCTGATTGGTTTGGAGGACTTACGTATTCTTGATGTTTCTTTCAATCGCCTGACAACACTAGAAGAGACATCAAAGGTACAGCTGTGAATAAAAGCTATGCATAGTTTGCTGTTTGACACACACACAAGACTGGCATTTGTTTATGCTAAGTAGTACAGTGTCATGTCACTTTCCTTAGTTGAAACTCTTCTACTGGTAGGTGTACAGGGCAGTGTCACTAAATCTGTAACATAAAATTGTCATATGCAATCCTCATTACTAAACCATGTGACTCTTTCGTACAGACATATTGAATATATTTATATTTCAGCAGATCCATAGTAACTTAAGGTCTTACCCACTCTAATTAAATACACTAGTCAAAAACACATGGAATTTTTACTGCACTTCCCATATATGGATTCTTGTTATATTCATCCTTATTCTTGTACATACTGTATTAATGTTTTTAGTTAAAATTTCCTAGGTAAATTTTTCTCTTAAAGTCTTGCCACCAGATTACAAATGAGTAACAAGTCATATTTCTGCCTTTTGTTTTTGTACAACCATGAGTACATACATGAGCTACAAACAATGAGAGTATATGTTACAACCCACAGAAGAATGGCTGGTATAAACCATTTACTTAGATTTGAAAGAAACTGACAATTATACACTAACACTGAAACACATTTGTTGTTTAATATCATATAACAGGTATAGTGTGCTGGTTCATGCAACATTTCTATACACATTGTGTACTAGTTTCCTGGTTTATTTAACAACACTATTTCAACTACTTTGATTATATAGTATAAAAGAAGAGCATGATGAGCAGGAAGGAAGTAAAATGGCCTATTTATCGCTCCCTACACAATAGTGTTGTGCCATTTACCTGAAGATTAAGCAAATCAACTAAATCCCTGAGTCACTGCAGAAAACTTCAGGTTGAGAATTAAAGCTGGGACCTTCTGAATTTAATGTTAATGGCTCAAATGTGAAATTCAGTGCACACAAATTGCCACAGAAGTCTGTAAACAAAGTATATACACTTAGATTTATGCTCAAATAACATTTTATCAAAATCCCAGCAACTATTAAATCATTAAGATTTAAAATTTATGGCATAAACAGTTTTACAATAATCCATTGGTACATAATTTGATTTTGTCTACTTTATGATCTGTACTCCTCACCAAATATTATTTGGGTGATGAAATCAAGAAGAAAGAGATGGGCAGGGCATGTGGAGTGTACAGGGAGAGGAAAAGAAAATGCAGGGTTTTGGTGGAGAAATCTGAGGGAACGAGGCCACTTGGAAGACCTAGGCATAGATGGAAGGATAGTATTAAAATGGATCTTCAAGAAATGACATGGGGGCATGGACTGGATAGATCTGGCACAGGGTAGGGACAGGTGGTAGTCTGTTGCAAATACAGTATTGAACCTTCAATTTCTGTAAAATGTGAGGACTGTCTTGACTAGTTGAGGACCTATTGGCTTCTCAAGAAGGACTCTGCTCCATGGAGTTAGTTAGTTAGTTATATGCACAATCACCCTTCGTAACTTTGTTGTCCTGACGTGTTCAGTCTGGTAGGTGATCCTCTTTTGGGAAACAGGTGTGGTTTACTGAATCACATAGAGTTTTAATTACTTCTTTTTTTGTTTACTCAATTTATTCTTGATATAAAATAATAGAGCACTATATCCAGTAAAACAACTAGATCATTTCTACACAACTGACACAGTCACTTCTCTGTACTCCCACCTACACCGCACTTGTACGCAACTGACTTCCTTACTGGACTGCTAGCGTCCGTTATCAGCTCCTAATGTTTTCTCATTTAAATCTCTCCCCTCCTATCACCAACGGTCCTGAATATACGTTGACAGATTAATTTACAATGCATGCCGTGAACCATCCATAACTGATGCCAGCAATCCTAAGAAACAACCATACTAAAAATGTTCTTCCACAGTTAGTTAGTTAGTTAGTTAGGTAGTTGATGTGTTAGTCAGTCATTCAGTTGGTGTACTTGTTAGCTATATACAACAACTGTATTTAAAATACTTGAATATAAGTGATTGAAATAATTACAAAACCTACATGAACATATGCTGTACAAGAGGGAAACAATTTTGAATTTCATTTGGTAGTGTTACTTACTGAGTGGATGTCCTGCAGATATCGAAGCATATAAAAGACCTTATGTGATAACTACCACTGGACAGTGTTTCACAAAGTGATATGGTTTGAACTTATCATAAAGATGTTCAATAGCTTTCAAGTTATGCTGTCTTGTCACTCTTTGAAGAACATGGAAGTATCTTATGTTTTCTACATTATGAAAATACTTTTGTCGCAGGTTTCTGTAAGACTGGTTGATTTATATTTATATTGACACTATTAATTATTTCAGACATTTCTGCCATCCCTAGAGCAGTTGTATGCATCTCACAATTCTCTGACTGCACTGAGACAAGATTTCCATGGACTGCCTACTCTCTGTTGGGCTGACCTGTCACACAATCAGATTCAAAGTGTAGGACGCGACCTTACATCTAAAACACACTGCAGACTGCACAGAATGTCAGGCATACTACGAGTCTTCCTGACAGGTAAATATGATTTACATGTGTATATAAATTGATTATATATTTGGTCTATAATCATGTCCAGGATAGCTGAATATGCCAGCACATTAATAATACTTTAAATAATGTGCTGTGTACAGTACACTTCACTAACTTTATAACTTATAAAAACAACCTGAACATAAAATTATTGAGCACTTCCCTATATCCATCATTTTAATTACAGTATATATATTTGTTGCTGTTTTATAATACCAACAGTAACAGAAATTTTGTGTTTATGTAACAGTACATAATAATGCACCCTCTCTGTGAGAGAGTAACATCTTTGTTCTCCTCAACACCCAAAGGCCTTTCATGATGTGTGAACCACTTTACCTGTACTAAATCTTATCAACACAGCTATTTTAAAAGTTAAGACTTTATGGCCTAAACGAACTTCAACATTTACATTTGTCTCAAAGTTTTAGCATAAAAAGTGCACTTTCTGATACTTCAGTTGCACATAGTGCACTGTTTGTATGTATCAGCCAAAAATACACATTGTATTTTTTGCATTCCCTGATGAAATCTGGCAAATTAGTAATTTAGACAACAAAGGTATGTATAAGATGTTGAAGTGTTAATGGAACACAGAAATATCCCATGCTTCTCATCATGATGGTCTGAATGTGAGAAGAGGAAAACTATTGAGGTATACCACAATGCATGTATGTGTTATTAAATATTCATTCAGTGATATTCACAGGAATAGTACATATGAGATCTGCAGTTGAAGGAACCATGTTTGAATCTCAAATGGGAATTTAAAAATAGCAGCCAGGAACTTTAATGTGTCTCTTCAGTAGCTGTTGGTGATTACCAGCATCACAGACCTAACACAGTGTCTTACAAACAAAATGGAGGACAACTGAACAAATGTGTTTAGATCCATCTTCTGCAGTTTTTAACAAGGACTGGCATACGAAATTTTAGTCTAAAAGCCTACTCAGAACAGACCACCAAGGAGATGTAGAAGAATGATATTGAAATGGATCGTAAGCAGGATGTGAGGAAGTGAGCTGAATTTATTTGGGTCACGATAATGTTCAGCAGTTGAGGGCTGCTGCAAACACGGTAAAGAGCCAACAGTGCTCACAGAAAACCAAGAATTCGTAGAATTTCTGAGTGTCTGCTGACTTCTCAAGGAAGACTGCTCTATGGAATTGGTTAATTACAGATTGTAGTGGGCTGATGACGATCAAAATTACATTTTCCACATGCCCGATACCAATTTTTTTTTAATAAGCGATTTGTAAAGTAAGGAATTCAAGAAAGTGCTGGCCCTTCACCTCTTAGCCACATACATACTTCATGCAAAGAGTGCTTAACACTTTGCCGACCGGATGGTCTTTTAATTAAATGCCCCCAGTTCCCGGACTTTTAAACGCTTCTAATATTCAACCACATAATATATTCTTACTTACGGTTTGACACTGTAGATTA
>Ga0123355_10014379_pt1 | contig 12378 bp, 11 predicted proteins | sample TergutEmb28metaG_3_FD_89872 | JGI IMG/M metagenome (GOLD analysis project Ga0123355, IMG submission 89872) | Embiratermes neotenicus P1 segment gut microbial communities from Petit-Saut dam, French Guiana - Emb289 P1 | ecosystem: Host-associated > Arthropoda: Insects > Digestive system > Gut ...
CCCCCTCTCCTCACCCATACGCGCCACATGCCCAGCCCATCCCATTCTTCTCGATTTTATCACCCGCACAATATTGGGTGAGGAGTACAAATCATTTAGCTCCTCGTTATGCAATCCCCTCCATTCCTCCGTTATCCCGTCCCTCCTAGTTCCAAATATTCTCATCAACACCAAGTTCTCAAACACCCTACTTAATAAACTTACACAAAATAAAATATGCCGATGTGAGAATCTGCTGAGTCACAGTAATTCAATTATCCCAAGAAAAATCCAATCAAAAGAAGAATTAATTCTGCCTTCCTTTGTATATTTCTGTAAATGCTTCGCCTGATGACGGCTTAGTGATCGAAACACGTAGCGAATTTTTTTAAACAGAACTGTTTTTGTTGTAAAGGTAGTTGTGGCTGATTGGATTGTTTTTGGAATAACTGACAGAAGACAATATTTGTCGTCCATGGTTTACATCGCTTTTGTAACAGCCACAGTTTTTGTTACGTTCTAACGACGGTTACTCTTGCGTGGCTCACTAACCAAACGACCTGCTAAGTAGGCAAACAAATTTAGGCCTAAGATTGTACCTTGTGATTTTAGACAAAGCATGTTGCATACCTGAAGGACACCATACTTATTAATTACGTATGTTCTTCTCTTGCCACAGGCCACTTGTTGGAACATGTAAGGAGGGGCAGACGAAGAGCACTCATGTTGCTGAACACACTTTAACTCTGACGACTGCAATATTGCATGCCGTTTTAATTAAATAATAGCACAACGTCCATTATTTTAACGCCATACATGTAAATGACCTTAACATACATAATTTAAAATTATGCTTTCTTCGTTCCTTTAGCGTCATGCGTCGTCAAAAACAATTCATTGAGGTAAATACCCAAGAAAATCCATAAAACAGCACGGCCTTGTTGACAAATTCACTCTGTAATCATCACACTCGCATACGGCATATGTGTGCTTGTGCGTGTGTATAAACATTACATGCAACGCTGCGTGTCAGCACAGCTTATCACCATGTCTTTGTTACTCACCTACGAGTATTTGGTACCTGTTCATAGAATGTCTTACTTCCATCTCTCTAGCGTATGAGACGACTAGCAATGTGAAAAAAAACTAGGCTACTTTTTCACAAATCTGTACTAAATTCGCTTTAAATATGCTGATACTGAGGTCCAGGTTCGGAAAATTTCAATACCGCTGATACGGCAAAAACAGTGCAACATTTACTTTTGAAGGAAGTACAGAAATGGTTAAGCTACAAAACGAAAGTGTTCAAGAGCGAATGACTAAAACGTACTTCCATAATGTAAAGAAATTAAAATACACTACGTAGTGTGGTCCTGTAACAGCATGCCACTGATACAAAATTTCGTAAAAATCGATCTACTGTTTCAAACGTTAACATGGAAGGGCAACACATAACGGTGCTTTCTTGAGGCTAGTTGCTTTTCTTCTCTGAAATAAGGCAAGTGAGCCGAAAAAGGAGACACCCTACCTACGCGCTCCCTTATTTCCAGCAGCTTCGACTCTGACGCGATTCTCCTGTTTGAACAAGTGACAAAAAGTGGAAGCAAAATGGCACGTCTTTCAAGTATCGTCGTTGTGACGAGAGGAAATGAGTGAGTGGCCTACTGCAGTAACATGGTGTCATGACTTCAGAATACTGCAGGCAAGAAGGACACCAGAACATTTTGTTAGTGAAAAAAAACAAAAAAACAAAAAAGTGTTTACATATCCATTTTAAGATGACGTTGAAAGGCTGGAACAGCTTTCACAAGGACCACTAAATATTTTAAGAGTGAGTCTCCTTTCCTGGTCTTCTATCTTTTATCTTAATCCATATTTTCTTTCTTTGCCTCTTCCGTGATATTTTCTCTCTTGTCTTAGTATTACCTTGTTAAGTTCGGGCTTCGTTTCGTGATTTACTATTTTCACGCCTGCTTCTCACTTTTCATCTGTCTTTCCTTTTTTCGTCTATATCTTTCTCTGTCAGTCTGCCAAAATAAAATTTACTTGGTTTTTTCTTATTTGCCTTGTTGTTGCGTAAAACGCCTTGTTTATAGCAGTGCAGTTCAAAAGTCCCTAAAATAATTTCCGTCTCTCCGTTAATGTGTGTTTCTTGCATAGATAAAAATTATACTGAATCTGATTTCCTTGTTTCCAAGTAACCGTACATGTTACATCCCCCCCAAACACGCTAAAATATATGGAGGACAGAAGTTCATTTCATTTCGCATCGGAACACACTGTAATAAAACTCATATAAAACTTTTTCAGAAACCCTGTACCTGGGAAAATTATATAAGATCAGTACGCCACAAAGACTGCAAAGCCGCACTACGTGTATGTTTGAAACATGTTTCAGTATCATGCATATTGAACACAATACAGAAACTTCATCACTGTGCTACAGGCGATCTTCGAAAGTCACCGAAGGCGAATAAGAAATCCTTACGCTTCACAGTATAATTAAGAATATGTTTTGTGTCTAGTAAAAGACTCCTAATAACAGAACAAGCAGTACATATCAGCTTGAAGGAAGTCATCCCTTGCGTTTATTACTAGACAGACAACATTTATTGGGTCTGACACAACACAGCTTATTTTAATTCAAAATGCGCCGTCACACGTATGCTACACGTTTCGACCTGTACTTGGACCATCCACAACCATGTCCAAACAAAAAAACCTGCAATCCTTTGTAAGGTTTTTTATTGACATGCACGAGGATGGCCTCAGTGCAGGCCGAAACGTGTAGCATACGTGTAAAGGCCCATTTTGAATTAAAATAAGCCTGTTTTGTGTCACACTGAATAAGCGTGTTTTGTCTGGTAATAAACGCAAAGGGATGGCTTCCATAAAGATAACCATAAACGAAAACACATAGAAAATGGATAAAAACAACAAATCGCGTCCTGTAGGGCTACGTATAATTGTTAGAGCCAATATGATTGAGATACATAATTTGTTCCTGAATATATTGATAGCACAGTTAAATTCAATTCACTTTATTGAAAAACGGGCTTAGCAGTGCTGGGTCAATTATTGAACTAACACACAAATACGTGAATACACAAATACAGCGCATTTACAGGCCAAAAAATAAAAAATAAACAATGTGATATAAGCGTGAGGAATGACTCAGCACCCTCATACTACCAGTAATAATAATAACTTACTTACTCCATGGTGCAGAGTCCTTCTTGAGAAGCTAATTGGTTTGCAACTAGTCAAGAAATTCCCCGCATTTCACGGAACCCGAAGGTTCATCACCGCACTCTCAAGCGTCCGCCACCTGTCTCTATCCTGGGCCAGCCCAATCCAGTCCATATACCCACATCCCACCTCCTGGAGATTCATCCTAATATTACCCACCCATCTACGCCTAGGTCTCCCCAGTGGTCTCCTTCCCTCCGGTTTCCCCAGCAAGACTAACAATAATAATTTTAAAATATAAAGAGCTTACAATAGAAATACAGCGCATGTGGAATGTAAAAACAAAGGTGATACTAGTTCTAATAGGGGCGACTGGGACTATTTCAAAGTCATTTAGAAAATACGTGCGTAACATAACTGGAAAACATGAAGTCAAGGAACTACAGAAAACAGCCATATTGGGCACTGCACACATTCTTCGGAAAGTAGTAATGTAAAAGTACAATTCATTCAACACAGAAACTAATGATATAAGCACCATGAATAGTAACAACATAATATCTGCAACACTGTATTCCCTAGGGACATAGTTTTTCTCAGGAATGTAAGTATAAATACCCTGCATAAAGGAGATGATGATGATGATAATGATAATACAGAATTTAATAATAATAATAATAATATCAATAAATACAGAATTATATGACTGTGCAGAAAGTAATAAGACTTCCAGTTCTGCTCCGAACTCCTGCCTTTCCGTTTTAGGTAAGAAAGCAAACTAACAGCAATCAAAGCAAAGTTTCTGTTAAATGTGAGAGACAGCATCTTTGACAGTAATATAATGCCTGGTGCCTTATCAATATATGTTACTTTCTCCCAGGCTTGTCAGAAAATATTCCTACTTACAGTATTGTAAAGCCATAGCAAGGGGATTTTGACACCAATCCGACATCTTCCTGGAACAAGGGAGAAAAATAAGGAATTTTTGTAAATGAAGCCGTGCAGTTTGGTAAAAAAAAGTACAATAATTTGGAGAAACCTGCTGAATCGATCTTCATGATAGAAATGAAAAAGAGGCAGCAGGCATTCCAACACCGTATTCCTCATCTGGCAAATTCGCACGCCAAACGACCTTCGCCGTACTACGACCGCAATAATTTCAAATCTCACTATAAACAATACGTCTGCAAATATGAGAAACCTTCCGTGTGTAAATAAGATGCAGGAACACTAAGATAAACGGCTCAATTTTTGTCAGTTGATTGCAGCAGAAGGACAGCCTCACAACATATTTCAGACGACCTCTCCCAATTTATTTCCTTATCGATTATTACGTTCGGCTACTTCGTTTTATCGATCATTACTCGCAGCTGGTCATGCGCAAACTTTCACCCCCAGATGACAAAAGTTTCAGGCGTATGTCGATAGAAGAGGCACCACCATCCGAAAGGTATTCGCCACTCCACAGCAAAATGTATTTTTCCAAATGCATATGTTATATTTCGCACCGATGCTGTGTTCACATCTATTCGTCCTTCGTTTGCTTCTTCATTCCGAAATGCTGGCAGTCAGTTCATTTCAATATTGAGACATTCTATTCCTACTTTTCCGAGGTTTTACCAATATCGGCGCCTTGTTGTTTTGTACTGTATAATCTGTTTCGGTATTCTTTCCTCAGCCAAACTCGCCAAATCGTTTACCGACTTTTTTCTGTATTACTTTTTTTGTGGCTGCATTTGGAGAATTTGGTGTAGTCTAGTACAGCTTTAAACATTCCTTATGTACTGCTTCTCTGTTAAGTGAGTTGCATTTATGCTTCTCACTTAGATGTCCAACAGTCAATTCCGTACACCACAGTTGGTATGGCTACTAGTTACATTATCACAGCTATGACTTTGGTCTCATTTAGCCTTGCAGCTTCTTCTACCAGACTAGTTGCTTCATTCATCTAAAGTCTAAATTGTTACTTCCTATATATCTGAAATGATACGTACGTTCTAATATGTTATTATTAGTAAATATTGTAGTCGAAACTTGAAATTATCCCATAAGTTCTCTTTTCTTAGATAAACGTTCAGGTCATATTTTTTTACTAAAGAAAGTAAAGTGATCCCATTACAGGCCCGGTGTGGCCCAGACGGTGGGTAGAGTTATAGCTCTACTCTTCCATGACCGTGGCACTAGAAGGGGGTGAGTGGTCAGCAGCACGCCCAGGCCGCACTTTACCCCCGGGAAAGACCCGGTACCAATTTTACAGGAGGCTGGGTGGGCCCCAGAGCAGGTCTGGACGGGCGGAAAACCTCGTCCCCATCGGGATTCGATTCCGGACCGTCCAGCCCGCAGTCAGTCGCTATACCGACTGAGATACCCGGCCGACCATATTTTTACTAATTCTGTGTAAATTATAAACGTAAAACCGTCACTTACAGAGATACAATCCTGCAGCTCACAAACGTGTAAGCTGCATAAAAGTCACAGATGACAATTTTTGTTTGTTTGAAAGGTGGAAAAGACATGATGGTAAAAGAAAAATGCAGCTTATTATTGCGTGGAATAAATTATTTATAACGTGGTTGGTAAACAGTCGCATAATTATGAAACACCTAAGTCGTATTTCTGTACGGATAAATAGAAAATACGACGTACGGAGGCGATATGGGGGCTCATCTGGGGAAAATGTGAGAACTCTCGTAATCGACACCTATGCCTCTCTGGAAGCATACAAGCAATTATTCGAGAAAGAAACTGTGCGCGAATTGGAATATTTTACCAAAATAAAATGAAACTACACTTCAATAATTCTCAACGAAGGGTATGAAGCTCTTATAGCGCCGCTCGAAACTTTCAAGTTCCCTTTGTTTCTACTTTTCTCTTACGTATTTTACGAAAGTTACAGTAGAACTTCCGTTTAAATATAAAATAGAAATTTTTGAGCACAAGATCCTTCGACGAAAAAAAGAAACAAGCAAATGTATTTTTTTTTATTTAGAAAAAAAAAGAATGTCTAAAATACACAATGTCAACAAATTGGTCTTTAGTCCACTTTAACACGAAATATAAATAGGTAATTTTGTAATCAACATTGATATAAATATACTACATTAAGTGCAATCCTGAAGCAAACTTACGTCCCAGCATCGTGTATTGCTCTCATGCTCTGTTCCTATCTGAAACTGCTACCAACTTTGTCATCTTCAGTCGCCAAAACACAAACAATAAACACAATGACAGAACTGCCGGCGTTGGCTACCTTCTTGTAGCTGAATTCGTAATTACTTTCTAACATAAATACTAAAATATGCCAAAAGAGAGCCTATTTACGTGCTTGCGCGTGACAAAATGCAGGACAACTTCAAATTATCAGAAATTAATATCAGGTTTTAAGGAAATCCGTCATTTTTTTTCAGAATTCAAATACGATACAAAGGGATACACTGACCCAAACACCACTATGATGATATTATGTACATAATTCGTATTTCGTATTTTAAGAGAATGGGCTAGAACGGTATTTACAAGACACCAATACGCTCCTTTAAACGTATGGGCCCTTTACACGTGCAGTCCATTTTCGCTTCTAATGTACTGAACTCCTTAAACAGAAGAACTTAAGAGCAGTGATTAGGAAGCCAATGACTGTATATAGAAACATGAGATAAGCATCTTTATCGTTGCACCGTGCATTTCGTAGAATCATTTAATTAGCACACCAACTAATGCACATAGCCTATATAATTTTTTTTACATTAAAACGTTTAAAATCACTCCAACATGTTTCGATCCTAAGATCATCCTCAGGGAGCTATGCTGTTCCTTGCTAAAGTCACATTTTTAAAAATACACTCACTGATTGAATTTCTTATATTAATTTAGTGTTGTGGCAGCTTATCTGTAATGTAAAATGTATTTATTAATTAGACTGTCAAACCAATATAGTAAGATTAGATTGTCAAAATAATATAGTAAGAATTGAATTTTGTACACAAATAATTAGGCTATCTGGAATGAAGCACGGTTTATGCTTAACATGTTGTGTAAGTCGTACGCCACTGAGAGTGTGACTGGTTATGTGTGTCGTGTGTTGTGCAACTTGAGGCTGGCTATGGGTTACGTGGAAGGATTCGTGTTGTGTTTACGAGTTCGTAGAGGGGGTTGGTTTCAACCAATAATATAAGAAAATCAATCAGTGAGTATATTTTTAAAAATGTGACTTTAATATAAGAAAATCAATCAGTGAGTGTAATTTCAAAATGTGACTTTAGCAAGGAACAGCGTAGCTCTCTAAAGATGATCTTAGGATCGAAACATGTTGGAGCGATTTTAAATGTTTTAATGTAAAAAAATTATGTATGTGCATTAGTTTGTGTGCTAATTAAATGAGATAAGTATTCTTCCTTCATCACTTTTAATGAGGTGATAAATATGGTTCTAGAAAGACCTAACGAACAGCGCAAATTTAAAACAAGTATATGAACTACTTAATTAAAACCATAATAAAATCCAAGTCTTAAAAGAATCAAGGTAGGTAGCTAACTCCTTACAGCATAGTTCAGTGTTTGTGTTCGATTGTCACCATTCTTAGACTGTGCCGTGGTCACCAACTTTACCCTCCAGATGTACATATCGTAATGCGCAACCCCTACACATTATACCTGGTACATCCATAACTGAATTTATAGTTCCAGTTTCGTCGTTTTTAGCCCTGTGTCATCACTGCATCTGGGCGAACAAATTCTTCTGGTATAGCAGGTGCAGGAAGTACCGGTGTCCACTTCCAAGCACCGAGTCACTGTGATATATCCATCAATTAAATACTGGAAAAAGTGAAGTTTTGAACGAATCCAAGTCAGCCCGGAGAGATCAGTCAGACGTGTTTACCACCTTCACAGCGACGACCGAGTTCCATTCCAGCTGACGATACGCATAATCGCAGGTTTAGAATAACTCTTACCTAGGTCGAAAAGCGGCAAATAAAATGAAGCTGGTAACTCCCCTGCGCATAGTGCCCACTTCTGTGAATTATGTAGCATTACTTCCATTAATATTACGTCTTCACAAGGGGATCCCCAAGTACACATGAAACGGTGAGAAAGTGGTCTTCTGGGACATAATATCTTACATCTTGGTAGGTTGATTACTCATCTTTTGAGGAACCTAACACCCCGATCTTCATGGTAGAATACGGACAGAGTGTCTTCAAAACTTCGGTAACCGATTATTTTGACTTCAGTGGGGAGAGGAATATTTCTGTCCGTTACTGTCATGTAACCATGAAAGCTCACTGAAGAGAAGAAAGCACTGGTGGGGAAAGAGACAAAAGTTCCTTTGTTTAGATCCGCCTATGACGTAAATAAAGAGCCGTACAACAAGTTTACACAATTTCGCGAAGCATAGATGGCGTAAATTAATAAAACATAAGGAAGTATGAAATGAATGTTGAGGGAAAATAGCCTAAAACTTTGTCCGACAAGTAGCTGCAGTAGTGGTCTGGCTGAAGCAGACAGTTGGTTCCACGAATACATCTAGACTATTTAATCGCCTTACAGCAGCAGTCATAATACAACAAAACTTTGCAAAATACTTTCCAACAGGATTTAAAGCAGTTATCTGAGATGGATGGAGAACAGTCTCTCAATATTCCATCTCAGTTTATTTCATGAGTTTCAATTAGCAATATTAGACTTGAAGATGCAATTATTCTGGGGGTGTTACGCTAAGCCAACTGGAAAATGCTTGCCGACGTTTCGAAGAATCGTCGTTCCTTGCTGCTTGACCCTGAAGATAACATAACAACGCTTCACAAAAGTCGATATCTACTTACAAGTGAACATGATGAAATATCTCTGAAGATTTGAATCTAAGCAGCATCCCTGTGACATCTGAAAACTTGGCAATACTGGGCCTAATTACATACTATCAATGGGTGATATAACCCAATTTTGCGCTTCGATTCCCGGCACCTGCGCACTCCGAAGGCAAACACACAGTTTTTCACATCTCTTCCTTTCTCACGTCCTTCTTGGCAAATTTGGACTACAGAAGCGTCAGAGTACGTATACGTTTATACCAAATACATAGATTGGCCTTATTTACTGTGCTCAATGTAATGTAACATAAACTGTCAACAAAACCAACGTAACCTGACGTCAAAGGACATAATTTAATCGTTGCTGTCACTCAACGTGACCTCACTTGCCAAATGACGTACCTTATGGAGGTCTGTAAACGACCCTGACTTATTCTGGCATGTCTGACGACGCGCATATGTACATCTGAAGCAAGAACAAGATCAAGATGTGTGAAAGTAACACTTGATGCATTAAATTTTTTACATTCTACATTGCACGGGCATAGCATTAAGTCTATACAAACCAGGCAGGATGGTGCAGCAATAACATACCAGCCACATTTTCCAGAAGTAGCAGAATGAAGTCTAAAATCAATGAAAGTAACATCAGTCACAACACTTACAGTCGAACCCGGTTATAGCGACATCGGTTTTTTGACACCTCTTCTATAGCATCAGATGGCCTGTGGTAACAATTAATTCATCTCTATTAACCATAACATCATACTCCTTGGTTTTAACAACACTCGTTTATAACGACACAAAGTACTTAGTCCCCTTCATAACGTTATAACCGAGTTGGACTGCATATATGTCCCCCCACACACCCGTCCCCCCCTACCCCCACCCTCACCCCACCCACACATTCCGTAAAGTTCGGCTCTTGGTTTGGGACGCTGGGCTGCCATATAAAGTGTATAAATGCAACGGTACCATAATGGTACCAGTCTTGCGAAGTTTTGCAACTGCCAGGCGCAGCATTCAAGCAAACCAAGATACAGAAGAATTTCGCCTCCACCCCTTCACCAAGTACCCGCAGGCCGCAGCCTTGCTTCCCAAATGGTTAAGCCAAGGGGCCATGAAGAACGGACGCCCACTGGGGAAGCAGCCGTCCCAGACCAGAGAAAACCACAACCTATGACCAGATTACGAAAACGGAACACGGCCCAGCAAATGAAGCAAGTATCGGAAAACATTCACACAGCCACAATGCAGAAGATCTTGACGGGTTACGGTCAAGAGAATCGGAGGACGACCGACTTCTTTGCTACCGTCGTGAGAGCTGTACATTGTTTCGTCATGATAAGGTGGATCCTGCCTTCGCCGATCGTGCAGCACACTTTACCCTTACCTACGTGTCGATCCCAATCCGCTTGTAAGAGGGGGGGGGGGCGTTACCCGTAGGCGTAGGTAATAGCCTGGTCAGAAGGAAACAATAGGCTTGGTAACATGACAAGACAGGTCAGTTTGAGCGCCTGCCGTAATGCTGTCAGCGTCAGTATTAATGTTCAGTCGCATTCTCGTCAAATCAACCGCTGATGACGAAGACAGAGACGGAAGTTCGGATACAAACTCCATTTCCGCATGACTGATCGACTGAGAATGCTCGTATTTCGTTGCCTGCATTGGCCGTGACAGCTTTAAATCTCGTACAGTTCAGTCAGTATTTTCTCGCAGCTTGACGTATTGTTATGAATTTGATGAAAGCATAGAATGAATACTCAGTGCATAACTACGCCACATTTCAGATAAAATGAACAATTCGGAACGAGTGAAGCGATATTAGTAGGCCATAAGCATGCCCCTAAATTACGTATTGCAGCGGTTGTGTTTACACTTAGAAATATGGTAAAGGTAAAGGTAAACTTCACACTAGAACAGGCCAGGAATGCCCAGAGGGGGGGGAGGGAAGTAGAGCTATAGCCCTACTCTTTCTTTAACCTCGGCGTTAGATGGGGTGGGTGTTTAACGTCAAGTCCCGGTCGCTTTAACCCCAAGAAAGACCCGGTACCCCATGTGTTAGAGGCTAGGTGGGCCCCAGGGCCGGTCTGGACGGGTGCGAAAAATTTCGCTCCCCAGCCGGGATTCGATCCGTAGCAAGGCGCTATACCGACGATGCTGTCCCAGCCCATACTTATAAATATGGTAACAATATGAAATTTTGGGCATATATGTAATAAAACTTTACATAGTTGGAACCCGTACTGATGAAAATAATGCATAATAATCAATGGAGCTTTAATCGAATCTCGTCAAAATTAAGTACGTGTAACCTAACATTGAGGGGAGTTCGCGTAACCATTGTTTTCGCTGAAAAGCAATAATTATTACATAGTCTGAGTGTGAGTTCGTAGCCTTAGTTATTCAGCATGCACAATGCACGAGCCACGTTATGCTGTCATCTGTGGCCTGGACGTATATACAGTATTTATCCACACTGTCTCATAAACGTTACGATTTTCGGGAAACGTTACTGAGCATTACATGTGAGTTTTGATTTTCTCTGCCAACTTTTGTCTGATACATTTCTCAAGCTAGGAAGAATTCAGCGAGATATCATAAATGTGCACATGTTTCCATGTAAAGTACTCGTTATTCTTGTCAGACTTTAGGTCGTGACCTAAGGCCTAACGTTAAGATTTTATTCCAGCGTTCCATCACAAACAGAAATATCACACTAACATCTGTCCGATTTTTTAAATTTTGTTGCCCTGTGCATCGTGATATATTCGTACAACATGAACCAACAAGATGCACTATTTTCTATTAGTTTATTTCAATAATAAGCCTCTACATGTTTCGAGCAGGCTTGCTGCTCATCATCAGGGGGATCAACTCTGTATAAACAGCAATTGGTATAGTCATGCTTTATGTTGACTGGCTGCTGGTAGGGTCCATTCCGGCCCTACCAGCAGCCAGTCAACAAAACGCTTGACTATACCAATTGCTGTTTACAACAGAGTTGATCCTCCTCATGATGAGCAGCAAGTCTGCTCGAAACATGTAGAGGATTGTTATTGAAATAAGCTAATAGAAAATAGTGCACCTTATTTGTTCACATTATACGGATCTGTCCGATTCTCAGTCATAACGCAGCTACAGACGTTGGAAATGCGTTATTTAGTCAGAGGTAACTAGTCTTCATTAAGATAACAGATTAACCTTTTGGCGCCGGAATTACTTTTTTAAATTTTAGCACACCCTGTATATAAAATGTGAATAAAACAGGAACCAAATACGTTAGAATTATGAAACAACCTGCATTTTGAAGAGAAAAAAACGGAGTGTATATACCATGTTTAAAATATTCAGTACCTATATTTGTTGAATAAATATATAAATTGCAACGTTTAGAGGTTAGC
>Ga0123355_10014383_pt1 | contig 12377 bp, 9 predicted proteins | sample TergutEmb28metaG_3_FD_89872 | JGI IMG/M metagenome (GOLD analysis project Ga0123355, IMG submission 89872) | Embiratermes neotenicus P1 segment gut microbial communities from Petit-Saut dam, French Guiana - Emb289 P1 | ecosystem: Host-associated > Arthropoda: Insects > Digestive system > Gut ...
ATGGACTGGTGGCGTACTAGGGTGGTTTTCAACCGGATCAGCTGGGGGGATCCGTTGTCGTCGCCGGCCATCCGCCGGACCAGTAGTTCGGTGACGCTCTGGGCGATCTCCTCCATGGGTTGGAGCACTGTGGTGACGGGGGGGTCGAAGACTTTCGTAATCTGCTCTTCGTCATAACCCACAAAAGAGATATCCTCCGGGATTTTCAACTTCCGCTCATAGGCCGCCATGATGGCGCCTACGGTGAGGTCATGGGAGCTGGCCATGGCCGCCGTGGGCCGGGGATCCATGTTTAACAGTTCAATCATCTCCCGGTATCCCGAGGCGATATCGTAGCCGCCCACACGGATCAGCGCCTCGTCCACGGTCAAATTGTAGTCGGCGAAGGCCCGCTCGTAACCCAGTTTCCGCTCATAGGCCGTTGTGACCGAAAGGGGGCCGACAATCATGCCGATGCGCCGATGGCCGTGGATAATCAATTCCTCCACCGCGCTGTGAACTGCGGCGATATTGTTCGTTACCACGCTGTCAAAACCGGGAATGTTCCGGTCCATGAGTACGATGGGCGTTTTGAGGGCCGTCAATTCGTCTGCGGTCACGCCGGTGGGTGCCAGAATGATGCCGTCTATATGTAAGCCTTGGAGAAACTGGAGTTTTAGGATCTCCTCCGCTGGGTCGTCGTGGTAGCTGCACACAATCATGGAGTAGCCGTGGGCTTTTAAAAACTGCTCAATATCGGCGCAGATGAGGGCGAAGAACGGGGTGTACAGAGAGGGGAGCAATACCCCGACAGTCATGGTTTTGTTGGTCTTTAGCGCCCGGGCGGTGCGGTTGACTTTGTAGTCCAGTTTTTCAATGGCCTCTCCGATTCGCCTGCGGTTGTCCTCCAAGACGTTTCCGCCATTTAAGTATTTGGAAATCGTCGCAATAGACAGACCTGTATACTGGGCGACGTCTTTGATTGTGGCCATAGAATTCCTCCGCGTGCAACTGAAATGTATAGTGGCGTTTAACTATGTACTAAAATCATATCCTGCGCGAAACGTTTTGTCAACCATCTTGCCGTTTCCAGGCTGGCGAAATTCGGTTTTTTATGAATTGCACAAATTTTTGATCTATATATGTGCACAATGTTGAAAATAATCTTCTGTATTGACAATTTCATAGGGGAATGCTATAATCTGCGCAAGCGAAACGTTTCGCGCATGTCCCGAAAAAGGTTGGTGAACTTTTCCATGAAACAGTCGGGAAAAAACGGATACATACTGGAAATGCTGGAAATCGATAAGCGCTTTCAAGGCGTCCACGCCTTGAAACGGTGTTCTCTCGATCTCCGGGCAGGTGAAGTGCTGGCCTTAGTCGGGGAGAACGGTGCGGGGAAGTCCACCATGATGAAAATCCTCACCGGCATCTATCAGGCGGATGAAGGTAAAATCATCTACTTCGGAGAAAAGGTCAAATTCAAAAATCCGAAAGATGCGCAGGATGCGGGTATCGCCATTGTACACCAGGAATTGAACTTAATGAACCACTTGACTGTGGCACAGAACATTTTTATCGGCCGGGAGAGCCGAGGGTTCTTTTTAGACGAGAAAGGGATCAATCAGAAGGCGGCGGAGCTGTTTCGACGGTTGAACATTCAAATTGACCCCCAGGAAGCGGTGAAAAACCTGACGGTGGGCAAGCAGCAGATTGTAGAAATCGCCAAGGCCATTTCCTATGATGCGAAAATCATCGTATTCGACGAGCCCACCGCCACACTGACCGACGCGGAAATTGACACGTTGTTTGAAATTATAGGTGAACTCCGGGAAAAAGGCGTGGGTATTATTTACATCTCCCACCGGATGGATGAGATCAAGCGCATCACAGACCGGGTCACCGTCCTGCGGGACGGGGAGTTCGTCGGCACCCGGGACACGAAAGACGTGGAGATCGGCGAAGTCATCCAGATGATGATCGGCCGTGTCACATATGAGGCGCCGAAACAGGCCAGCACCGTAGCGCCTGAAGCACCCGTCGTGTTGCGGGTAGAAGGCTTAAACTCCAAGGATGTGACGGACATATCTTTTACGCTGCAAAAAGGGGAGATTCTAGGGTTTGCCGGGCTCATGGGGGCAGGGAGAACTGAAGTCGCCCGGCTGATTTTTGGTGCCGATAAGCGCTTTTCCGGCGACATCTATGTAAACGGCGAACAAGTGGACATCAAGTCCCCACAGGACGCAGTGAAACACGGCATCGGCTATCTGTCAGAGGACAGGAAACGATTTGGCCTCGCCACCGGTATGAGCGTCTCCAACAATGCCGTTATGGCCAGCTTGGATCAGCACGTAAAAGGGCTGTTTATTGATGCGAAGAAAGTCCGCGCCGCCACCCAAGAGCACGTGGAAAAAATCGACATCCGGACCCCCTCCATTGACCAGTTGGTGAAACATCTCTCCGGCGGCAACCAGCAGAAAGTGGTTATCTCCAAATGGCTGATTCGAAACTGCGATATTTTAATCTTTGACGAGCCCACCCGAGGCATTGACGTGGGTGCCAAGAGCGAAATCTACAAGCTTATGAACGCTTTGGCCCAAAGCGGGAAGTCCATCATCATGATTTCCTCTGAACTCCCGGAGCTTCTGCGTATGAGCGACCGGATCATCGTCATGTGCGAGGGGACTCACACGGGAACCATGTCCATTGAAGAGGCGGATCAGCACGCCATTATGACGCTGGCAACCCAGAATTCCAGCTTGAGCCGCATATCAGCCATAGGAGGAGAATAGAGAATGACAGACATACTTAAAAAGATTCAACCGCAAAAATTTTTGGCCTTGGGGGCCCTTGTCATCCTGTATGTGTTTTTCGCCATTTTTGGTCAAAACTTTGTGTCCACAGGTACACACTTAAATATTCTGGCCCAGTCGTATTTTGTCGGCTTTTTGGCCATTGGTGTAACCTTTGTCATCATCTCCGGCGGGATTGACCTCTCCATCGGCACTGTCATGATGTGCGCGGCACTGCTGGGTGGGATGCTCTACCGGCAGTTCGGCTTACCTCTGTGGCTCTGCTTGATTATCGTTGTATTAATCGGCACCACATTTGGACTATTCAATGGGCTGATGATTACAAAACTCGGCCTCCCGCCCTTTATTTCCACTCTGGGCACCATGATGATCGCGGCGGGGCTGGGGTCCATTCTCACAAACACCCGGGCCCAATCCTATCCCTCTCTCCTAGAGGCGGATGCCTGGTTTGGCCGGGTCTTCCTACGGGAGGGGAATTTCCCCACAGGGGCCGTGTGGCTGCTTGTCATCTTCATACTGGCCATGATATTACTCAATAAGACAAAGTTGGGCCGCTACACCTATGCCATCGGCAGCAACGAAGAGGCCGTGCGCCTCTCCGGCGTCAACGCCTCTAACTGGAAATGTATGATCTATGTCATCAGCGGGTTTTTTGCAGGCGTCGCCGCCATCTTCTTTGCCGCCGCCTATACCACCATCACCCCCGGCCAAGGACAGGGGAACGAACTCCAGGCTATAGCGGCCGTGGTCATCGGGGGCACATCTCTGGCGGGGGGTGTCGGCTCTTTGACCGGCACCATCATCGGCGTGTTTATTATGAGCGTGTTGCGCACAGGGCTCATGTCCATGGAGGGGGTAGGCGCCCCTGCCCAAGTCTTCTTTACCGGGGTTGTCGTCATTGCGGCAGTCTGGTTGGATATACAACGTACGAAACGAGCGAACCAGGTAAAGAAAGAAAAGCAAATCGTCCAAAAAACAGTATAAGAAAGGAAAAGTGAAGAAGATGAAAAAACTAATCGCACTACTCCTGGCAGTCATGTTGATTGCAACTCTCGCAGCCTGTGGTAACGGTACCCCAGCGGCCACCCCGGCCCCGGAAGCGACCCCCGCCCCGGAGGCAACCCCCGCACCAGCCCCGGATCCAGATCCGGTAGACGAAGGCCCCTCCTATGTGGCCGTGATCTCCAAAGGCTTCCAGCACCAGTTCTGGCAGGCAGTGTATGCCGGTGCCTTAGCCGCCGGTGAAGACTATGGCGTGCGGGTCTCCTTCGACGGCCCGGAGAGCGAAGCGGACATCGGCCCCCAACTCGACATGCTCCGTGCGGCACTGGCCAGAGAGCCGGATGCCCTTGCGTTTGCGGCCCTGGATACCAGCGCTGCTCTCGCCGAGCTGCAAGATGCGTTTGACCGTGGTATTCCCGTCATCGGCTTTGACTCCGGTGTACCGGAAGCCCCCGCCGGCCAGGTTTTAGCCACCGCTGCCACAGATAACGTCGCGGCAGGCGCCGTCGGCGCCGACAACATGTTCCCGGAGATCGTAGACGCAATTTCAGAGGCGACGCCGGCCAGCCCAGTTACCATTGCGATTCTCTCCCAGGACGTCACCTCTGAGTCCATTACCGGCCGTACCCGTGGCTTTGCTGAGAGAATGCTGGCCCTTGCAAGTGATGTGAATGACAGCGTGGCGATTATCGGCGGCTTTGCCGCAATCAACACCGGCGACGAAGACGCCGCTGTGCGGATCCAAGTCGTTGTGGGCGCTACCCCTGATATCGTGGACATGACCAGTGCGGCCCACGGCATACTGAACTCGCCCAACAATCTCATCGGCGTATTCTGCTCTAACGAGGGCGCAGTCGTGGGCCTTCTGTCCACCATCGTCGCGGGTACTGCAGTACCCGAGGGCGTCGTCCTTGTGGGTTTTGACGCGGGCTCCATGCAAAAAGGCGCTGTGGAACAGGGCATTATGTTCGGTTCCGTCACCCAGGATCCGTTCCAGATCGGCTACCAGGCCGTATCCCTGGCAGTCCGTGCCGCCCGGGGCGAGTCCGTCAGCGACGTGGACACCGGCGCACAGTGGTGGAATGCGGGTAACATGCACAATCCTGACATCGCAATCCTGCTCTACGACTAATCTCTAAATCTTAACCGAATACCAGTTGGCAAGTGGGATGGTGGTGGACGCCATCCCACTTGTTCGATCAAGCATTAGGGCGTATTTCCCCCGCCGAAGGCGAACATCATGACATAAGGAGTTGACTGTGCTATGCTAAAAGGGATTCCCTCCATCCTCTCGCCGGAACTTTTGAAAATCCTCATGGAAATGGGACACGGGGATGAGCTTGTCATCGGCGACGGCAACTTTTGCGCCGCCTCCCTGGCCCAGCGCCTGGTCCGGTGTGACGGACACGGCGTACCGCATTTATTAGATGCAATCCTCGGCCTGTTCCCCCTGGATCGGTTCGTGGCGTGTCCCGTGGCCCTCATGGAAGTCGTCCCCGGCTCCGGCGACGAGACGCCCCCCATCTGGGCCGTTTACAAAGATATTATTCGGAGACACGAGCCCGTCAACAACGGCATCGAATACGTGGAGCGGTTCGAGTTCTACGAGCGGACAAAAAAAGCCTACGCCGTTGTGACCACCGGCGAGAGCGCTCTATATGCAAACGTGATCTTGAAAAAGGGCGTCATCGAGTAAGGGATTTATTTCTCCCCGCCTATGGGGGAGAATAGACAATAAAACGAGTTAAGGAGAGAGACAGATGACCTATCCAAAAATCGGAATTCGACCCACCATCGACGGCCGCTGGGGCGGCGTGCGTGAGGGGCTGGAAGTACAGACCATGAACATGGCCAAAGCGGCGGCGGCATTAATCAGCGAGAATCTGTGCTATGCAGACGGGACCCCGGTCCAGTGCGTGATCGCAAACTCCACCATCGGCGGCGGTGCCGAGGCCGGGGCCTGCGCCGAGCAGTTCGCCAAAGAGAACGTCATCGGTACCTTGACTGTGACCCCGTGCTGGTGCTACGGCAGTGAGACCATGGACTTGAGCGCTGACACAGTCAAGGCGGTCTGGGGCTTTAACGGCACCGAGCGGCCCGGTGCCGTGTATCTGGCGGCGGTCATGGCGGCCCACGCCCAGCGGGGTCTGCCGGCGTATGCCATCTACGGCCAAGACGTGCAAGATATGGGTAACACTGAAGTGCCGCCGGATGTGCGGGAGAAGATTCTGCGCTTTGCCAAGGCCGCCATGGCCGTGGGACAGATGAAGAATAAAGCCTATGTGGGGATCGGCGGGGTCTCCATGGGTATCATGGGCTCCTTCTTGGACCCCCACTTCTTCCAGAAATATCTGGGGATGCGGGCCGAATGGGTGGATATGACTGAAATCGTGCGCCGGATCGACCGGGGGATTTTCGATCCCGACGAGTTTCAGAAGGCGTTGGCGTGGACAAAAGCAAACTGTAAAGAGGGCTTTGACGTCAACACCGGTGATAAGCAGTTTAGCCCCGAAGAGAAGGCGGCCCAGTGGGAGTTTGTGGTCAAGATGACCCTGATCTGTAAAGATATTCTGCTGGGCAACCCGAAACTGGGCGAGTTGGGCTTCCATGAGGAGGCCCTGGGCCGCAACGGGCTCCTGGGCGGGTTCCAGGGCCAGCGGCAGTGGACGGACCACCTGCCCAACGGCGATTTTATGGAGGCGATCCTCAGTTCCAGCTTTGACTGGAACGGCAAGCGGCGGCCCACCATCATGGCCACGGAGAACGACGGCCTCAACGGCCTGTCCATGCTGTTTACCCATCTGATGGACGGTGCCACCTCTATCTTCGCCGACGTGCGGACCTATTGGAGCCCCGAGGCGGTGGAGCGGGTCACAGGATGGAAGCCGGAGGGCAAGGCGAAGGACGGGTTCATCCACCTGATCAACTCCGGTGCCGCGGCCCTGGACGGCAGCGGCGGCGCCAAAGACGATAGCGGCGACAGTGTAATCAAGCCCTGGTGGGACATGACAGACGGGGACATCAAGGGCTGTCTGGAGAAAACCCAGTGGTGTCCGGCGGAGACCGGTTACTTCCGGGGCGGCGGATTCTCCTCCAAGTTCGAGACCGAGGGGACTATGCCTGTCACCATGGTGCGTGTAAATCTCATCGACGGCCTGGGCCCGACGCTGCAAATTGCCGAGGGATACACGGTTGATTTACCCGCCGCTGTCAACAAGACCCTGTTGGATCGCACCAATCCCACCTGGCCCTCCACGTGGTTTGCGCCCATTGTCACCGGCGAGGGCGCGTTTACCGACGTGTACAGCGTCATGGCCAACTGGGGCTCTAACCACGGGGCGTTCTGCTACGGCCATCTGGGTGCCGACCTGATTACCCTGGCCTCTATGCTGCGGATTCCCGTGTCCCTGCATAACGTGTCCGACGAGCGGATCTTCCGGCCCCACGCCTGGTCCGCTTTTGGCACCGCTGACAAAGAGGGTGCGGATTATCGCGCCTGCGCGGCCTATGGGCCGTTGTACAAATAGTGGTCAATACAACGTAGCAAATTTTCCGGCACTAGAAAAGGCAGAGCTGAGAGGCTCTGCCTTTTGCGATTTCTGCTCCGCTCACCGAGTGGGCCAAAATTTACGGTACTGGCTGGGGGTCATACCCTCCAGCTTTTTGAATTGCCGTGTAAAGTGGCTGATATTGTCGATTCCCACGGTGTAGGCGATTTCGCTGATGGACATGGAACTGGTGCGGAGAAGACTTTTCGCACGGGTCATGCGCAGGTAGATAATATACTCCATAGGGGATTGGCCGATGTACCGCTTAAAGAGTTTTTGCAGGTAATAAGGGTCTAAGCTGAATCGTGCGGCCAGGTGGTCCAGTGTGATTTTCCCGTTGTAATTTGCAGTCAGATAACTGCGGATATCGCAGACCATGGGCGGGATGTGCTGCAATTTGGTAGAGGTTCCCGCAGAGGAAATACACTCAATGAGGAGCTGGGTCAAGAGGCCGGAGGTCTGTACATCGAATTCGAACAGGTTTTGCTCTGCTGAAAAAGGATGCTCCGGCGTGAGCGTTCGATTGAGCAACGTCTCCATCAGCATGTGCATAGAGGAGCCTTGCCCAAGTGTTCCTACAGCGTTGCCCTGTAATTTGCGATAGGTTTCATAATAGGCCTTTGCGGTGGTGCCGTTGAAGTGCATCCAGATCACATCCCAATGTCCAATCTTGGGGTCTGTGTAGTAGTTATGCCAATTTTGACAGTCGATCAAGTAAAAGTGCCCCGGCCCCACCTGTTCTTTGTGGCCGCCGTACTCCAGGATGCCGCCCCCGGAGATGGTGAGCTTGAGGAGGAAGGAGTCCAGCCCCTGGCGGGTGGTGTAGTATTTCTTCCCCGCAAAGAAATAGCCCACCTCTTGGAGGTAGAGAAAATGGGTCTTCGCCATTGCCGTTGTGGCAATGAAATTCCAGATAGAGTTTGCAGAATAGTCCAGCTCGTAAGAAAAAACTTGCATGGGACACCTCGCGCATGACAAGATAGTGCAAAAACTGAACAAGATACTATGAGAGATTTCGAAGGCGACCACTTATAATAGGAATTAACCAAGGTAAATAGATATATTGTGCAACATGAACAAAATATATTTTGTTGAATCGGTGAAATCACCAAATGCAAGTGGGTAAAAAGCGGTTGCTTTGTGTCAGTATACCGTGGAATACAGAGGACGTCAAGAGAAGTTTTTCTAAACAAGAGAAAGAATCTTGTACACATAAGTTGTCTTATGTGTCAGGCGGGGGGCGAGAGGATGCCGGAATATGTTTTGGAACTGAGAGGGATTACGAAGCTTTTTCCAGGCGTAAAAGCGTTGGATAACGTGGATTTTCAACTGAAAACGGGGGAAATCCACGCCTTGATGGGGGAAAACGGAGCTGGGAAGTCCACGTTGATCAAAGTGATTACCGGCGTACATCAGCCAGACGCGGGCGAGATTATTTTAGACGGCAAGAAAGTGTCATTCAAATCGCCGAGAGATGCCAGGAGCGCGGGGGTTGCGGCCATATACCAACATGTGACGGCCTACCCCCACCTCACGGTGACGGAAAATGTCTTTATGGGCCACGAAAAGCGAAAGTGGGGCTTCATCCAATGGCGCACCATGCACAGAGAGGCGCAAGTGCTCCTCGACGCCTTGAAAGTCGATTTTCAGGCCACGGATATCATGGGGGATCTCAGTGTCGCCCAACAGCAGATGGTGGAGATTGCAAAGGCCCTCTCCGCCAATGCCCGCATCATCATCATGGATGAGCCCACGGCGGCTCTGACCCGGACAGAGGCCAACCGGCTGTATGAGATTACGGAAAAGTTACGGGATGGCGGTGTGGCCGTCATCTTTATCTCCCACCGCTTTGAGGACATGTACCGATTGGCCTCCCGGGTGACCGTATTCCGGGACGCCAAGTATATCTGGACCCGGAATGTGAGGGAAGTATCCGAAGCTGACCTGATCCACGCCATGGTTGGGAGAGAACTCACAGACCTCTTTCCCAAGCCGGACATCCAGGTGGGGGAAGAAGTCCTGCGGGTGGAAAATCTCTCCTGCACCGGCGTGTTCAAAGATGTGAGCTTCCGGGTAAATAAAGGCGAAATCGTCGGCGTGACAGGCTTGGTAGGCGCGGGCAGAACTGAAGTAATGGAAGCGCTGTTCGGTATTGCGCGCCATGACGCGGGAGAGATATATCTGGCCGGTGAAAAAGTGCTCATCCGTTCACCGGGTGAATCTATGCGGAAAGGGATTGGCCTCCTCACCGAGGACCGGCAGCACAAAGGGCTGATTTTGGACTGGGGGCTGGGCAGAAACATCACCTTGGCGGAACTCTCCCAATTTTCCAAACTGGGGATCATCAATGAAAAGGCGGAGCGGGCCGCGGCCAAGGACTTGGCCGAACGGGTGGACACAAGGGCAAAAACACTCTTTGACCTGGCCGGTTCCCTCTCCGGGGGCAACCAGCAAAAACTGGTGGTCGCCCGTTCTCTGACCAGCAAGTTCCATGTCCTCATCATGGATGAGCCCACAAAAGGCGTGGATGTTGGGGCAAAGGCGGCCATATACGAGGTTATGGGTGAGCTGGCATCCCAGGGGTTGGCGATTATCATGGTCTCATCAGAGATGCCGGAGATTTTAGGCATGTGCGATCGTATTTACGTCATGTGCGAAGGCCGCATCACAGGAGAGCTCAGCCGGGGAGAGGCCACGGGGGAGAAAATCCTGGAATTGGCTATGAAAAAAGGCGGAAAAACAGAAACGGGGGAGACGGGATGAAGGCACACTTGAGAAAACTTGTCAGCCGGCGTGAATTCAGCCTCTTGCTCGTGCTGATTGCCTTTGGCGCCGTCGTACAATGGCAAAACCCGGCATTCCTTACAATGGGACAGATTGACAGCATTCTGCGCAACTATTCTTTTATGATTATGCTGGCCACGGGAATGCTCATGGTATTATTATTAGGCGGGATTGATATCTCCGTCGGCTCTACCCTGGCCCTGTCGGGCATGGCGTCGGCATTGCTCATGCGGGACGGGATCATAACCAGCGGCCTGACGGCCTACCTGTTCAGCGTAGCGGTAGGTGCTGTCTGCGGGCTTCTGGTGGGGCTTGTGATCGCCAAGGGGAAAGTCCTCCCCATCATAGCGAGTTTGGGCTTTATGTACGTGTTTCGGGGCATGACGTTCTTCATCTCTGATAACCAGTGGGTGGGGACGCGGTTCCTCGTACCGGAATACCTCCATTTTTCCCAGGGCTCCACCCTGGGCATCAGCAATCTCGTCTGGATCGTATTGGCGGTGTACATCGTCGTGTTCATCGTGCTCCGGTGGACGAAGCTGGGCCGGCAGATTTACGCCGTGGGTTCCAATCCGGAGGCGGCATTGGTCAGCGGCATCCGCATTGACCGTATCAAATTAATCGTATATACGTTTAATGGCGCTTTGGCGGGGCTCGCCGGTGCCATGTTTGTGGGTTCTTTCGCCTCTGCGATGAACAATAGCGCTATGGGCATGGAGCTGGATATTATCGCCGCCTGCGTGATCGGGGGCGTAAGCCTCAGAGGCGGTCAGGGGACGGTTCCCGGCGTACTGCTGGGGGGCCTGCTCATTGCCGTCCTCGCCCGCTCCCTCAGTCTCATGGGGATTGACCAATTCTGGCAGCAGGCCCTGCTGGGAACCGTCATATTGCTGGCGGTCATATCTAACGTGATTATGACGAGACACGCCGCCCGCCGCAGCTTAGAGAGAAGGGAGATTTAGGACTATGTCGGAGATCAGGCCAAAACGCATATTAGACGCCACGCCGCCGGGGGATTTCAAAACCCGTGTGATGCGGTGGGAGTTTCTATTACTCGCCCTGTTGCTCGGCATTATTATTTTGGGCGTCAACTTGCACCACAATTTCCTGGCACCCCATCATCTGTTCAATGGAATCAACATCTTCCTGGTACGGGGCCTGATTGCCCTGTCTATGGCGTATTGTCTGCTCTTGGGGGAGATCGACTTATCTGTGGGCGCCATTGTGGTCTTGGCGGCGACACTGCTGGGCGTCGTATTCAACGCCACGGGTTCCGCCCTGCTGGGACTCTTGACCGCCTTGGCCGTCGGATTGCTCTGCGGTGCGCTCAACGGGTTCATTTTGGTCAAATTCAGAGAACTTCCGGCCATGATTGTGACACTGGGTACCATGATCTTATTCCGCGGGCTGTCAGAGCGCATTTTGGGTCCGGCAAACATCGGCGGCATGAGAGAAGTTGCATGGTTTGCAAATCTATATCACGGCAGGATCGGCCCCGTCCCGTATTTTGTCATCTTCTTTTTCCTCCTGGCGGGGATCTTCTGGTTCGTCATGCACAAAACCACCTTTGGCAGACACATGTTCGCCATCGGCGCAAACCGCACGGCGGCGGAGTACGCCGGAATCAATGTGGGCAGAACCCGCCTGATCGTATTTTCAATCAGCGGCCTCATCTGCGGGATATCCGCCATATTCTTCTCCTCCTGGGTCGGTTCAGTCCGCAGTGATGTGGGCCTCGGGTATGAGATCGAGGCCATTGCCATGTGCGTGCTGGGCGGCATGTCCACAGCAGGGGGCAAAGGGACGTTGCCGGGGGTGCTCATTGCCGTCTTCATCATCGGCCTGTTGCGCTATGCCCTCAGCTTGGTGAATGTAAACCCCGAAACAGTTCGGATCATTCTGGGGGCGCTGCTTATCACAGTGGTCACCCTGCAAAATGTGCGGCGTTTTGTTGGAAAGAAAACTGCCCCGGCAAACCCTGCGTGATGTTGTCCGGCCGAGGATGTCTCCGCCGACAATATAAAATCAAAATAAGAAAGGAAAAACCCAAATGAAAAAGATACTCGCATTACTCCTGGCACTTGTGCTCGTTCTGACCCTGGCCGCCTGCGGTAACGGAGGCGCAGATGAAGACGGAGACCTGACCTTTGCCATCGTGACAAAATCCGCCGGCAACCCCTTTATGGAGCGGATGGCCAGCGGTTTTGAAGCGGCCTCTGCCCGCATGGGCGTAGGCTCTGTCGTCCAGCAC
>Ga0123355_10014384_pt1 | contig 12376 bp, 9 predicted proteins | sample TergutEmb28metaG_3_FD_89872 | JGI IMG/M metagenome (GOLD analysis project Ga0123355, IMG submission 89872) | Embiratermes neotenicus P1 segment gut microbial communities from Petit-Saut dam, French Guiana - Emb289 P1 | ecosystem: Host-associated > Arthropoda: Insects > Digestive system > Gut ...
CAACACCACCCCCACCTCCACCACCACCACCACCACCACCACCACCACCACCACCACCACCACAGTCTCCACCACTACCACCACCGCCACCGCCACCGCCACCACCGCCATGCTTTTTCTATAAAACTGTCTTTCCTGAACCTTGAAATTTATATATATATATATTTATAGCATGCACATGCAGTGGTGTTATGGTGGCAAAGTGTCCATCAAGGTCTGTATCATATGAGCAGATTAGTGGGAAGGTTATCTGTGGAGACCACAGCTAGAGATGTGATTTGTCAGATTTTGTCATATGATTTGCAACAGATGTTTCACTAGCATGGTCGCTATGTACCGCTTCCAGAATGTCAAAACTTGAGTAGGACGAAAACCATTATCATATTTTGTTTTCGCCGCACCATATTCATTCTGCAGCCTTAATTTTTGTGTCACTGCCTGTCAGGTAAAAAAAAGAAGGAAAGGACGTTGACACCAAAAACCTACTTCACCTCACTTTGCTGTTATATGATGCGCTGTGATTTAAAATTGATGTGTGGGGAGGTTGATTGGATTTATCTGACTCAGGATGGTGGTTATTGGTGGACTGTCATGAGCACTAATGTATCTTTGGGTGCTGTAAAATGTGGGAAATGTTTTGGGTTCCTGCATGACTGTTTTTGTTTAAAGAAGGGCTGCTCCATTTGAGTTACAGAATGTTGCAATCAGCATTTCATGTTGCTGGCAGACACTGTTATTGTAACTAACATGCCTTGTCTTGCTCCTGCAACTCCACCCAACACTCTGCTTAATCTGGAGCAGTTGGAATATTTTTCTATCTCCAGTAATGGATCAGAGGATTCATGTATACTGTTGGTATATTTATATTGTCTATAGAAGGTAAATCAGTTTGATTTTCCTATGTAGTTCTTATTATAAATAAATTAGCCAGACATCCTTCTGAGATGTGGGAAGCTTTTGTGTGCTTACTTAATTGATTACTATAGATGTTTGGTGAAAATGATTATTTTTACAACTGTTTTTGTGTGAAATTGATTCTTTCTTAACCAGGTTTAGTTAAAGTGTTCTTTCCATTGCTTTCTTGGTCGGACTGTGTCTTGTTTGCCTGTTTGATTATAACAGATCTTGTCTTATTGTAAATGTAAATTTGCTGCAGTAAATACTGTGGCATCATCATGTCTATATATTTTAAAAATGTTTTTTAGTTTCATTCATTATTTTGATGTTGAATTGTATTGAATTCTTTTGTCATTATCATATTTCCATACACTGTCCGAATTTTCATCACTAAGTGATTTGGCTCAAGCAATAACACATGACTTGTGTCTGGGAGATGTCCGTTTCAAATAATATCCAGGAAACCGACCATAATGACAGGTTTTTAGCAGTTTTCTCCTACCTTTCCAGTCAAGTGACAGGATAATACCAAATTTTGCAACAACCGCTCCTTTCTGCATCCTTTCCAATTTGTTATTCACTCAGATTTAGTCACTTTATGCTGTATATTCAGAGATATTGACAGTATTATTGAATTAATTAGGTCCTATAAATAAGGAACAAATTGTCTCACAGTCACTAGACTTATAATTTCCAATTCTTATCTCAGAAATTTTTGTATGATATCAGATACCTACCTATGGACTTAATTTTGTCAGTGTCTGTAAATTATTCTGTTCTAAAAAGATAATTTGAACAAATTTAAATGGTTACATTTGGCGGGAGGTCCTCAACTGATGGAATGTCGACTGCTATAGGTCACTATCATAGCACCTATTCAAATGCCACGGTGCCATCAATCACAAGCCAAATGAGCAAGGCCACACACTGACCTGTAACATCTTTATCAACAGGCTACCCCCTGCCAGCTCTGAAGTTTATAAGTACTGGAACAAATACCATGGTATTCAAGCAGTGTTGCCAGCTTTTCAGGTTGTATTCCAGCTGGAAGCAGAAGTGATGTAGAATTGCCACTTTTCCAGTCTTTAAATCAGTTTGATGTTGTGGAATTTCAACATAAATTATTTGATGCGCGTGAAATGTTATAATTTTTATTATGTTGTTAGATTCCTATGCTACTTATTATATTCAGACAATAACTTTTGTGATAAATAGAATATTTTGGCATAGTTGAAGCAAAAAAAAAAGAGTTTTGAAGAAAAGTTGTAGAGAAATATTAAACATTTTTATACCATAAACACTTTTTTTTTATGTAAGTCTTAAGTGGTGTTTGAGGTAACTTGAAAAACTGGTATAACGTGCAATATGCGGGAGTGAAAGGAGAAATTTGTACACAGTTTTGATGTGAAAACGTCATTGGAAAATGTTACTTGGTAGACCATTTCTTGCGAAGATAATATTAAAATCGATCTAGAGAAATGCTTGGTACGTGCTATGACAAAACGTTTGGTATCATAAAAGCAGGGAATTTAGTGACATTTGAGTGCATGTTGCCAGCTCTTACAGGTGTTTTTGCACCACTGCGTTAATCTTTGTTGTTGCTTGTTATTCTCAGAGAGGGGTGAAGGTGGTTCCAGTAGGTCCATTGGAGGTGATTTTAAGTGTTGTATTGACAGATTCCAGCCTGTTTGATTGCCTTTTCCATATTTTCTGTTGTCATTTTCCTCCCATATGAAATTTTGTTGGTTCCTAGGGCCTTCATGCAGTAGCATTTTCTCATCCCCACTAATATTTATTATGTGATGTTTGGTATGAGTGTGTGTATGTTCTGAAACATGATAAATCTTAAGACACAAACTGCTATATGTTTTTTTTAAAGAATTGTCATTTTGGAATGGGACTTATTTCAGAGGGCACCCATGATGTTGAAAGAATTCAGTGTCAGCTGTGTTCTCAAAACCCTTTATCTTTTCTTATTTCCATTTTATCTGTTTTCTCCAGTACCAAATCCTCTTTACTTCAAGGGTCCTATGGAGTTTGTTAAGATCATGATGGGACACCAAACATGCTGAGTGTGATACTGATTGTTTTAGGACAGTGAAGCTCACCGAAAAGTCTGGGCTGAAATGCTAGGGTCAGTGTTTGACTTGCTTGCTCAACTGGATGATCTGCACTTCCGAACTCTTCTTCCTGTTCTGTTTCATGGTGTTCGCCGGCTAACAGCTCATGCTACGGACCCAGGGCTGAAGCAAGCTGTTGCAGAATTGTTTCATAGGGTTGCCATGATGTATGGGTTCAGTCCTGAGTAATGTGTGTGTGTGTGTGTGTGTGTGTTCGCTTGCTCCCTCCTGTTTGTTATATAATTTTCCTGGTTTCATGTTGAGTCAGTGCAGGAAATTCTGTCAACAGTTATGTTACTCTTGCTTATACTGAAAGGAAAATATTACCCTTACAATGCATTTGTGATGATCCTATGATTTTCACTGTACAAAGCTTATGGCTGACAAAACATCTGGTATGTTGTAACCGAACTTGTCATGTTCACAGCTGTAGGGTGGGGTACGGCAGCGAAGAATTATTTTAAGGTTCAAATGATGGTAAGAATATTGACATTAGTGTATGCAGGAGGAATTTTATGAGTCTGTCTTGATATGTAGAGAAAGCTCTTGAGCAGTGAAAAATTTCAGAAGCCTAGCTGTTAACCAAATTTGGTTTCTGATTAAATTAGTTTTACATAACATTCAAGTGGGTACCGGTGGCCCTTCTACTAGACGTTAAGTGGCTGAGGCATGAAGCTGACCAATCAGGTAGTTGTAGACCAGGGGTTGGGATATTTGGACTTGTGCTTCCTCTTACCAATACACCTTCATGACATTATGCTTAGTTAAGTGCAGCTGTTATTTAAATACAAGATACTTATTCTTATTCAGATTTAACCAGAATTTTTTAAGGAGTTCTGGACATGGATTATCTGCCATGGGCTGCTAATAACCATGCCATCCGATACCACTGAAATGTTTTAAGTTGTCAAAAGTAACACTCATATGCTATGCTTTTGTTGACGGTAATTTATAATTTTTAAAGTAACCGCTACTGACCAGCTGAAATCTTCTAGAGTCTTAAAATTCATTCTAAATTTCAAGTATTTATATTGTTGGCTCAATAGTCCTTTTTTTCTGAAAATAAGACATTTCCGCCAGGAAGCTGTAACTTTAAGCTTCCTATTGTGGCCACCTGGACCTTCTGTCCCTATTACTTCATGAATCATAAGCTTCTATCTTAGACTAACATTAGTGGTTATTTCTGTTGTTTTTTTTAGTTGGCTCTGTCTTTTATACTACGAGAAAATCAACACCAAAACATATTTTAATATGTTTCATCTTACTTGCATTAATCAGATCCATAATGTACAAATAACCAACAAAATGCACTTCAGTGTTTATGATATATTTTATTCACAATTTTCTCACCAATATGTTTTGGCCGCTGTTGTGGCCATCTACAGGGTGATGTTATTTTTACTAGAAAAGAAAGGTACAAATGTGGTTAGCTGTGTATTCTTGTAATAATAAAATCACCCTGAAGATGGCCGACGCCATAAACATTGAAGTGCATTTTGTTGGTTAATTATATATTATGGACCAAAACATACGTGAAGGTCTTATCTGGTTACAGCCAGGTGATGTTTTAATAAGTGTTTTTGAAGTGGAGTTAAACTTGTAGCCATTTTCCTTGTTAATAAGGGTATTTGGCTGAAACTTGAGTGGTTAGCTGTAGAGGATGATAAGTGTATCATAGAAGCTCAGAATTTGTAGGTCTTGGATAAGCTTTGTAGTGACACAAAAGGCGAAGACTTTGTGAAGAAGGCGAGACACTGATGTACTTGAAAGTTATGTTTCAGTTTCATGGCTTTCACCCACAGTCTGTGAGTTCTTCACACGGCCAGCTTAGGCTTGTTACCATTGTCACTGTGCATTTAGCCAGCAGTGCAGTGCAATTGTTGCTCCAGATTTTTATTTCCTTCTGTTCTCTTACTCAGTGGGTGTTGAGGTTTTTTACCAACTGGGGCATCAGGCTAACCAATCACCTGAATAAAACGCTTAAATTAAGATTGACCGGAGCTGTACATTTCCACCTCCTGTACGCCTTTATGGCATGGACAAGGACAGCTTTACGTCTTACTTTTTATCACTGTGCCTAAATACCGAACACTGTAAATTGGTTAATTGATTAACTGGATTAATCCATGACTTTAGGGAAATATCTTTCGTTCAGTATTTGACAATTTTCTTTTAGCAGGATCTCTTTTTGTATGGCATTTTGTGTCTAGTCATTTTGGAATACCGTGTTCAGACGAGAACAAGGGACTTTAAACAATTTATACCTATTGGTAATTGATTATGATTCATTTATTTTGTATTTATTTTAATGATCATATTATAAGTTTTATTCTTTCAAGATCTGACAGTTCTGTATGTAGTTTTAAAGAAGAAGAATTTGAGCATACCCAAGGACTCGGAATATACTTTGTATATTGGTACAGTATTTGTAAAATAGCTTAAGGTACAGTATTTGTAAAATAGCTTACGGTACAGTATTTGTAAAATAGCTTAAGTCATCCTTTGATTTTTAACATTAGTAACACTGGTGTTTGCAATGTAGCCTTTCAGATTTAAGTATGAAGCCCAACAATTGTGATATAGTATCTCGTAGTTTAATTCAGATTTGATTCTTTAATACATGCAAGCCTTCTGTGGCTGTGAGTATTTGTACTGTGATTTTGTGGGTTGTGGGTTGTGGCACTGTGTACGTTTAGAGGTTGACGCTGATGTGTTGAAGGAAGTTACTTCCTCTTGTCTTCTGAGTCACTTTGACCCCGAAGATGAATACCATGTTTACGTGAATGTAAGACTACCCTGTGTATGAGACAACCCTCCCTCACAATCTTTCATTCCCATGCAACTGACTATACGAACTGTGTTTAACTGTATGTATGATTTTTAGGTGACCCTCCTGTTTCCGTTTGTGGACCGGGTAGCTCAGTCGGTATATCGACTGACTACGGGATCGAATCCCGGTGGGGACGAGATTTTCCGCCCGCCCAGACCGGCCCTGAGGCCCACCCAGCCTCCTGTACAATGGGTACCGGCTCTTTCCCGGGGGTAAAGTGCGGCCGGGGCGTGCTGCTGACCACTAACCCCTTTCTAGTGCCGCGGTCATGGAAGAGTAGAGCTATACCTCTACCCACCCTCTGGGCCACACCGGGCCTGTAACGGGATCACTTTACCTTTTGTTTTGTTTGTCTGTAAGCCCTTATTACTAAATTGTCTTAAACGTCTCAGTATTTTGTGTGTCTGAGCGAGATGATAATGACGTGTGTTGAGTAATGAGTGATAATCACGATTTAAGTAAGTAACGTTCGACAGATTAACCAAATTCAAACTGACATCACCTTGATAAAATTAATTGTCAACAGTATATGAAAACTGTTATTTGTCTTTATCATTATGGACTTTAAAAGCGTAGGTTTGAAGTCTTGTTTTTGTGAATTCCAAGATGTGCTTTTCCTCCCAGTCATTGTTTCCATCGCTGTAGGTCTTATGTCACGTCTGTTGGGTGTCAGACTGCCAGCAGAGGAAGGCAATCCCTGTATGTTTATCTTAGTAATTAACCAGCTTGATGTACAAAATGTTTGTTTTACAGTAAGTTTATTTCATGCCTCTACATGTTTCGAGCACCATGTTTTCATCATCAGGAGGTCAAAATTGTATTATACAGCCTCTGGTTTCATCACACTGAAACAAGTGAGTGGTCTAAAATTACTAAAATACAATTCTTTAAATATGAGCAAATAGTAGTATAAAATTTATGTGTGAATTTTTCGGGTGTGATTACTGTGTGCTACTTACTATAAACATGTTATGTCATGTAGAGGTTATGTTTATCCTGTTATTAAACTTATTAGAAAAATTTTGTGCATCAAGTTTGTTAATTACTAAGCTAAATATACTGAGATGCACGGTCAGCAAAACATCAAAATCCCTGTATGTTGTTTCAAGATTATTTTTCCTTTTCTTGTATCATATTTATTAATTGCATCAGTTCTTGTGCGTGTTGAGGTTGCTGCAGCGGTGTAGCTGAACTTTCTGTTGTGCTGGGGTGTGAGCCAGAATATTGGTCTCATCTTTCAGGGTTCAAATGTTTAATCGTTTTGACCTTTGAAGGTGAGACCTCTACAAGGTCTTGAAACACTGGAACTGATTGCCCAATGACCCTGCATTATATCCCAGAATAATGGAAACCTCTGCAATAATACCCAACAGAAATCTTCCAAAGAAGTTATAAAGAACTGAAGTTATCTTCTTTCAGTATAATTTTATGCCCCAGAAAGAGAAATTGGCGTTATATCCTATATAAAATTGAAGTGTGTCATTACTGTAGAGTGCGCCGGATTTTTAGGCGTATTCGTAAAATTGCGAAAAACACTTTAAGTTAGTCGTGTCTGTCCCTCCATCCGCATGAAATAACTCGGCTCCCACTGGACGGATTTTCATGGAAATTGATATTTGAGTATTTTTTTCGAAAATATGTCGGGAAAATTACAGTTTCATTAAACTGTGACATGAATAACGGGTACTTTACATGAAGACCAATGTGCTTATATGATCATACTTCTTCCAGTTCTTCTTAAAATGGGAAATGTTTGGGGAAAAAAGAAGAAAGAAAAAAAAAAAAAAATTTAAGTTCAGGAATTCCCCCCCCCCCCATCTAGATAACTCACACACCCAGAATATGTAATACTGTTGCTTTTCAACGGCAACAATGGTTACGCGAACGCGCCTAAATATTACGTTTATACGTACCTTGCCTCTCTGGTCTTCTGACTTGCACTTACATGTTTCTGCTGTTTGAATATTTTTTACATGACTGCTACTTGTAAGCACCAGTGAAACACATCTGTTGTCTCTTGTAAGACTACAAGGAGATCGCAATAAGTCGGTGATGAGGCTGCGGATTAGATAATTGAAGTCATTCTTTTCCCGGCAGGGGCAAAAGATTTTTCTGTTCTCCCAAGTATTCAGTTTGTCTCTGGGTTCCACCCAACTTACTATTTGGTGGGTTAAAGCGGCCGGACCGCGAAGATAACCAATCACATCAATCTGTTCATGAGGTTTAGAACGCGTGGAGACGTACATCCAATCCCACATTTTCTTTCATTGCATGGTGCTTAATTAAGGACAGGGATAACTTTACCTTGACTTGACTGTACCGTACCCTAGTCACATGCACTTATCTAGTCAATGACTGCAGAGAAAATACTACTATTTTGTGTAGCCCTCCCCCAGCAGAGTGAATTAAATCCCTGAACTGTATTTTTTTGACACATGTATGCGGCTCTCAGATTTGAAATTTCAAGTTTATTGTCTGAGAGAATTGATTGCTTGTGATCTACTGTGATCCGTTATGTCTGTGACCTGTTGTAGTATTATGTATGACTATTGTGTGTATTAGTTGAAAAATACAATAAAATCATAGCCAGTATTTAATTATAGACTTGGAAACTGAGAATGAGTAATTTTAAGCCTCAGGAACCTAGTCGGGTTGGAAGTTGTATGTTGATGATGTACATGAAGTGTGTGGTTGTGGTTATGTTATGAGGATGGTACAGGTTTGCATATGTAGACAGGCAAAAACGAAGTGTTTTATTATTGTTATGCTGTGAAATTTTTAAAATGATTATGTCTGATCTCAGTATAGTTTATTAACAGCGACAAGTAAAGTGGTCATTAAACTGGAGTTGGAAAAATATTGTGAGTGATGTATAAGGCGGTTAAATGCTTCAAGGTGTGTGTGCAGTATATATGGAGGAGTTCATTTTATTAATATTTTAATTATACGACTGTAATTAATTGAATTATCAGTTTGCCAGTTGACTGTCAAAACACTCATAGAATGACATAGTAGAGTGATTTGTATTTTGGATATGTCCAAATTTGTTGATCTAAAAACGGGTATGCAGTGAGCTTTATGTAACAAATGTAAGTTTAAGATATCGTTTGGAAGTTACAGATCTGCTGGATTTGTAAGGTTTGAGGTACTGAAATTAAAGAGTATGATGGCACATGTGTGCTTCTGAAATAGCATGAACAGAATTTGTGTTTACATAGAACAAATTGTAGGGGTCAGAAATGAATAGCAAATGTTTGTCAGGAAACCTGAAAGGAAAACATCTCTTGGAAGACCTATGCTTTGTTGGGAAAATAATGTTAAACTTTATTTTAAAGGTGAGAGGGTGTAGACTGGATTCATGTGGATGTTGAATGGTGGTCTTTTGGTAAAGTGGTAATGAATCTTCAGCTTCCATAAAAGATTGGGGACATACAAAGTGGGAAGTGTTTTGAGTAGCTTAGCTGCTGTTAACCTTCTCAAGAAGACGTCTGTTTCAAGGAGCTATTTTCATGAAAACACGTTTCACTGACAAAAGCCTGTTGTAAAACATAGTGTTAGACATGCCCATGTAACTTCAGTGAAATTGGTACAGTTGCTGTCTGTAAATGCATGTTTGTGTAATCTGGGTGAGATAATACACGAGGACGCAAATACAACAAAATACCTTTAATCCGATGTTTGATAATTCGGAAATTCTGATGATCCGGCATTTCTGCAGGGTAGTCCCAAGACCGGAAGCTTTGCTTTTACCAGAGAAAAAGTGCACCGGTGAAACAAGCAGATCGCGGGGATATATTCGCAAAGGCCTCTAGGAGTCTTTGTTCGTACATCAATCGTTCTGGTATCTCCTGATCTCTTTGTCTCATACTCCATTAACTTCTTCAGCTATTAAAACTCCAGAAAGCACAGAAGAGGAGTCTGATGACCCTGCACCAGCGGATGAAAGAGATGTCTAAATGGAGTATTCGTCTGATTAGTTGCGCAGCCAAAGTATAGGAGCACTAACAAAAATTATCTATAAGAACTTACGTCAGTAAAGATACCATCTGGTGATCCGGATTATTCGATAAGTCGGCACTTGTCCTTTCCAGTACGATTCGAATTAACGGTATTTTGCTGTGTATAGAGCTCATATGTTTAACATTCTCAGTTTCCAAAGTGATCAACATGGGATGGTGGCAGGACTGTACGATGCTGAATACTGTAGGGCTACCATACTTACCAGCACAACCGAGGAGTCACCTTCATGTTTTTACTGTAGATTCTACTTAATTTATGTCAGTATATCAGTTAAACCTGCAGCCAAGTGAGAGGCTGACCATTCACCTCCATCTAGTTTTGAGGTTAAGAATGTGTGGATCTTTACCTCGACTTCCCCACATTTGTTCATGATGTGGTGCTTAACTAAGCAGTGTCAATGTCGCTTATTACTTCCCTTTGTCTTTTGTAGGAACAAACATGTCGTTACTGTATGGGGTTGCTTTTTGATCGTGAACTGCGTTGCTGAGTGGGAACTGATTTTCTTTTGAGATTGTTACAATGTTGTTGAGCTACTTTAATACAGAATAGTGATATTTAGAATAGGTTTTGAGCAGCCCCAGAAATCGACTCTCAGTATATTAGTCTTCTAGAGGATGCAAACGCCATTACTTGTACAGGTGTCACCATTTTAATGTAAGTTACGTAACTTCTGATAAAGCAGTATTCAGACTCGTTCCCGCACCGCCACAATTCAATAAAAATATTTATAGTTTTGGTGTATGGATACACATAAGGGCCATTGCTCGGTGTTCTGCGTTTATATACGGACATGTGGCTCGTAGTTACGAATCGGAGCAAAAGATAGTTATAATAACCTGATTTGGGTGGCGAGTCGGTATTGCAGTGGCCATTTTGCTTGAGAAATTTAAACGCTACTTGTTGAAAGCAGCACCACTTAGTGAATATTGTTAACATGTCAGTTTAGTAATGTTTCCGGAACTTTTAATATGCAGTGGAATTGTGATAATTTTGCGAAGGACTGTAATGTGTGTGAGTGAGTCACAGTGAGATGTGACCAAGTACGGTGTTTATTGCTGCAACACTTTTCCATTAGCATTTCAAGGGACTCTGTACTAGTGGTGAGTAAAACTGAACTTAATGAGAAAAAAAATTATTCATTATTGTAATGAGATGAGATTTGTTCATCTTTCAGCTGTGTTACAAATTGATGGAACTTAGTTTTTGCTGAAAGTAGTGGTAGCCCTGCAGTTGGAGGGAATGTGCTGATGGTTATTTATTCTGTGTATGTAGAAGCATGGTGACATGTAGTATATCCATACAACAGTAAATTACATTTTATTATGGTACTATAATCATTCTTATTTTACAATATGTGTATCTTAGAAAATACAATATGTAAGTTTCAGAATAATTTTGTTGAATTTAATGAGTTTCTTGTGATTACCATATTTATGTTCGTGATAAGAACAATGTATTCCCTCTGCAAGAGACGGGAAAAATATACATAATGATTTCAGCTGCAGGCAGTGTATATTATGTACTTAACTTACATGCTAATATTTTCCTTTAACCAGTACTTCCCTTAATCATTTTGTGCAACGATGTTTCCACAAAGTTAGATTTGAAAAGCCTCATTTACGCACGTAAAGTGTTTTCTTGTATCCATATCCACTTTTTCCATACTCAGTTTTGTACTTCGGCCTTCACTTCGGCTCTCCAACCAGTCATTGTTTTCTGAATGGTTTATTATTGACCATGAAGTGTGATTCTCACACAGCGTTTGCATTTAGCATTTTGCAAAGGTGTACTCCATTGTGCGGGTGATAAAATCGAGAAGAATGAGATGGGCTGGGCATGTGGCGCGTTTGGGTGAGGAGAGGGGGTGTACAGGGTCTTGCTGGGGAAGCCGGAGGGAAGGAGACCACTGGGGAGACCTAGGCGTAGATGGGTGGATAATATTAGGCTGGATCTCCAGGAGGTGGGATGTGGGTATATGGACTGGATTGGGCTGGCCCAGTATAGAGACAGTTGGCGGAAGCTTGTGAGTGCGGTAATGAACATTCGGGTTCCGTGAAATGCGGGGAAATTCTTGACTAACTGCAAACCAGTTAGCTTCTCAAGAAGGACTCTGCACCATGGAGTAAGTAAGTACTCCATTGTGAGCTGATTGATGGTCCAAAGACCGAAATATTTTGGGAATTAATATATAATTAAGAACATTCTTAATGTTACCCATGTCCGCGCGTGAATAACTAATTCATTAATACCAATAAATGCACTAAATATTAAAATTATATATATACACGAGGGTGAATCAAAAAGTAAAGGCAATTTTTAAATTACGCGGTAACCGGGACAGAGGAGCTGCTGCATTGCGCAGTATTGACGATGCCTGTTGAAGAGATCAGCCATGTGCAGTACAGCACTCTGCCTTCAGTCGAGTGGCAGCAACGAGGGCGAAAACATGGACGCTCCTTTGCAAGATTGCACCATCGAAGAACAACGTGGCGTAGTGCGGTTTCTTTGG
>Ga0123355_10014385_pt1 | contig 12376 bp, 10 predicted proteins | sample TergutEmb28metaG_3_FD_89872 | JGI IMG/M metagenome (GOLD analysis project Ga0123355, IMG submission 89872) | Embiratermes neotenicus P1 segment gut microbial communities from Petit-Saut dam, French Guiana - Emb289 P1 | ecosystem: Host-associated > Arthropoda: Insects > Digestive system > Gut ...
GGCGGTTATAGTTATTGTTCTGTCATGCGTTCCGACGCCAAGGCCTGTATTCGGCCTGATATGGAAATCAGCTTGTGTTCCCGGTTCTAACCAGGTATCCCATGCATGGCCTTCCCAAAGAGTCCAACCGGGGATACTGGGCAGTTGATTTAACCGCACATGTGTACTTCCGTTATTAGTTATCGTAACGGTTTGTGAGAATATTTCAGTGTACCCATGCGGACGATTAAAGAAATCAACCGGGTTCGGCCATACGCCAAGGCCAAACCCAAAACTTGATGTTGCTTCAATTGAGGCTTCCTCTACTATGTATTTTGTCGTATCGTTTATAACGTATATACCTACGGATGTTTCTGCTGATAATGGATAAGTGTTTTCTTTTGAATCTTTACTCATGCAAATTCTCCTTCTTTTCCTCGTCAATTCCTATAAAGACTTCCAACTCAAGAACGCGCGTCACATACGGACATGTTATGCCATCCGTTTCATCGTATCTGAAGGCAAAAATTACGGCACGGTGCTTTCCGGTTGGCAATCCTTTTGTGTCAATTAAAAGCGGGATACCATGATGTGCATCTCCGCCTCGCCATGCGTACAAAAAGTCCGATTGCACGCCGTTTTCTGAACCGTTATCAAGACTTACCCAATCATACTCTTGCATGATTCCTAGTTTATAGTATGAAACAATTGCGGGGTCTTCGCTGTTCATGTCGGTTGCGGCAATTTGATTTCTAATCCCGGGTTGAACAGTAATAGTGTTGTTATTTTTTGAACTCCAACCTTGCGTAAGGTTTGTAAGTGGCGGATAATTTAATCCTGGAATGATAGGCACAACATTTATTGTATTATTAGAAACCGCCGCAGTAGTTTGATCCTTTGCCATATCAAATTTTGGCGCAACAGCTTTATCTAAGTCACTATATGTGTCTGATAATGGGGTAACTTGCTGCGGTGCGAATCTAGCTTGTAATGTAAGTGTATCAAACAAGCCATCTTTATTAAGGAGTGTAAAATCAGTTATAGTAGCGATTGGGTTTGCGAATGTTCCGCGAGTAGGGCGATCCGCAAACCAACCAATAAAATTATGAAACCAAAGCCCAATTGGATCATCGGATGTGCCACTAAGCGGGCCTCGGTTAACTGTAATGCTTTCACCTAGACTAGGTTTGTTACCCATATTAATTGGAGGTCTTGGTGGGCGGTTACCCCAACCACCTATCGGAACCTGCACAACAATGCTTGAGGTTGTATTAGTCCATACCGCCGTGTGTGTCGTGTTGTCCGCTGTCGAATTAATTGGAGGCTCCCACCCAAGAACGAAGTTATTTCGTACCCATTCAGGTGCGGAAGGTGATGTGCCCGCCGCAAATTGAACTTGCGTTAAATCGTTGCCAAAATCATTGTCTACAAATGTTGCAGTAATTGACGTTTTTGTGAGTGATTGGCTTGAATTTACCTCAAATTGCGGTGTGGCATCTGTGACGGTGCTGATACCGGACATTTGGTTTTCAAAACCTTTATTCTGTTCTTGTAAATCTTGTTTCATATATTCTCTTGTCCTTTCATACATATCGATAAATGATGGCCGATCATTTATTTTAATTTTATGTTTTCACGTGAATAGTGAATATTATACCACATTACTTGCAAAATATCAACATAAAATTCACCTTAAAGAGAATTTGTTTCAACACAGATAATTAGTTTATATTTTTAATATTGAGCAATTCCATATTTCAATTAAATAAATTATAATTTAATAGGGATTCATTTCTTATTTTGCATCCCTTCAAAAGACTTATTTGATCTTGATAAATTAAATTGGAAAGAGGAATGCAAATGATTAAATTAAATTTATCACGCCTTTTGGGAGAACGCCGAATGAATCAAGCGGATTTGTCGCGCAAGACGGGAATTCGCCCAAATACAATTAATGCTTTGTATCGTGGCTATGTAGAGAGCGTTAAACTACTCCAACTCGTTATTATTTGTGATGTTTTGGAATGTGGGTTACATGAGTTGATGGAGTATACCCCACCCATGAAAAAGAAACTAAGAAAGTAGTGGAAGCTCCTTAAAAATCAGTCAATAACTTTTCTTTTGATGGGTGCAAATTTGTATTAGTATTTATTTTGAAGCGCTCGTTTGTATCACAACTTACATATTTCCTATCATTTTGCGATATTCGTCTTGCTTAACATGAATATTATACTATAAAACAGTGTAAGGAAATGCTAGTCATTTTACAGGCAAACAAAAACACCGCTAATTGATGGTTTAGCGGTGTTTTTGTTAATGGGAACAATAGGACTTGAACCTATGACATCTTGCTTGTAAGGCAAGCGCTCTCCCAGCTGAGCTATGCTCCCGTGTTGGCTCGTAGGATAGGCGAACATAGTTCACTCCTACGGGATGTTGGACTTTGGTAATTTGTAGAACAGGCGAACACAATTCACCCATACTACGAACGACCCAGAAGGGACTCGAACCCACGACCTCTAGCGTGACAGGCTAGCGCTCTAACCAACTGAGCTACTGGGCCAACGAAAAACAGTATACACTATTCCTTTCCGCTTGTCAATACTTTTTGCATAAATTTTTTGCGAAAAATAAAATAATTAAGTTTGACACATTTTCTTTAATATGTTACCCTCTATAATATGACTGAAATTACAATTTCCGTAAGAAATATAGTGGAGTTTGTTTTGCGCTCCGGCAGCATCGATTCGGGCTACATGTCCGCAAACAGGATGCAGGAGGGTACGCGAACACATGGCCGCGTGCAGCGCGTTCGCAGGGAGGAGTTCTCCGCCAACGGGCTTGAATACCATGCAGAAATGCGCTTGCGCCATTCTTTTGACCATGACGGGCTGCTTTGGAATATTAGCGGTGTCGCCGACGGCGTCGTAGTTGATGGAAAGAATATTACCGTTGAAGAAATAAAGTCCACACACCGTAACCCAGAAGGCATTTCATACGATGAGAGCGGTTGGCATATCGCACAGGCGAAGTTTTATGGCCATATACTTGCCGCAAAGTATGAATTGGACGATGAAGATATCGTTGTGATAAATTTAACCTATAGCGCGGTTGTAGAGGATAATTTTAATATGCCATCCCGTACGTTTACCCACGAATTTACGGCAGGCGAGCTTAGGGCGTTTTTCTATAGTATTATTGAAGAATATAGCCGTTGGGCAAAGCTGAGATTTGAAAGGGAGAAAAAGGCCCGTGATGGTGCGAAGGAAGTTGAGTTTCCATTTAATGGGTATAGGCGCGGCCAACGCCATTTTGCGGCGCTTGCTTACCGAACCATACGTGACGATAAGAATCTGTTTATAGAGGCACCGACCGGTACAGGTAAGACGATATCGGTACTCTTCCCAGCTGTGAAGGCTTTTGGCGAGGGAGTGTGCGATAAAATATTTTATCTTACCGCCAAAACCATAACACGCCAAGCCGCGGAGAATGCGGTGTCTATGATAAATGCCAAGGTAGGCGGTGATGGCGGGCTTACATATGTCGTTATAACGGCAAAGGATAAAATATGCCCGTTACCTGAGCGCAATTGCTCATCCGTCACTTGCCCGCGTGCAAACGGCCATTTTGATCGGGCAAACGCCGCTTTGTGGGAAATTTTGACGACTACTGGTAACATAACCCGTACCATAGTTGAGACGGTTTGTGAAGCGCACCAAGTTTGCCCGTATGAGATTGTTTTGGACGCGACGAGTTTTGCAGACGTAATTATCTGCGATTACAATTACGCCTTTGATCCATCCGTATCTCTTAAGCGTTTTTTTGGTGAAAACATTGATACTAATGAAAAATATGCTTTTCTAATCGACGAAAGCCATAATCTGGTGGACAGGGCGCGTGAAATGTATAGTGCGGCGATTAATAAAATGGGGTTTATAGAGATCCGTAAAGTATTTAAGTCGCGTAAGCGAGGCAGTGCGGATCTACGTATTAAGGCAATTATTGACGAAATTATTAATGAGTTTGAAAAGACGGCGTTTTTTATACCAGACGGCGAACAGGCATGTACAGGTATAGAAGAACCTGACAGGCTTGTTCTTCGTTTATTAGACTTTTGCGAAGAGTTGGATATGTGGCTTGCGGAGAATGGCTTGAGTCAACCCGAAGGATATGCGGATGTGTTAGACCTTTACTTCAATATATTAAATTTCCGCCGTGTTTTTGATAATATGGATGAAAGGTATACTGTGTACGCTGAACAGTATAAAGGTAACATAGAAATTTCGTTATTATGTCTAGATCCAAGTGGAGAGCTTGCCAAAGTGTTGAAAAAAAGCCACGGAGCGGTGTTTTTTTCGGCAACTCTTACGCCGCTTAATTATTTCCGTGACGTTTTTGGCGGCGGCGATGGAGATGAACTGGCTCGATTCCCTTCACCGTTTAACCGCGATAACTTGTGCGTAGTCGTGGAAAACCGTGTTTCCACGAAGTATAAGGATAGGATCGAGCGAAATTTTGAGGCAACGGCGGATGCAATATACCAAATGGTTGACGCGAAAAAGGGTAATTATTTTGCATTTTTTTCTTCTTATGTCCATTTATTCGCGGTGCTGGAAATATTTGAAAAGAAATATAACGAGGTAAACGTTATCGTGCAAGACAGGAATATGACGGAGGACGCACGGGAGGAGTTTCTGGAGCTTTTTGATCGGGATGGCATGGTGCTTGCGTTTGCGGTGATGGGTGGTATTTTCTCCGAAGGTATTGATTTAGTTGGAGATAAGTTGGTAGGCGCGGCGATTGTGGGTGTTGGTTTGCCGCAGATTAGCGATAAGCGTGACGCGATAAGGGATTATTACGAAGCCACGCTTGGCAAGGGTTACGATTTTGCCTACATGTTCCCCGGCATGAACAAGGTTATGCAGGCCGCTGGGCGCGTTATACGGACTGAGACAGATCGGGGTGTGTTGCTCCTTATAGATAGCCGCTTTACGGAATGGCGGTATCAGGAAATGTTTCCGCACGAGTGGCGGCATTATGAACAGCCGCGGATTGGACGTGCTGTGGGAGATATATTTGAGGAGTTTTGGAAGGAAAACAAATAATGAAACACCGATAAGTACGTTTTAATATTAAATAGATTGACTTTTTATGCTGAAATGTGTATGATTACATCCGTAGGCAGTGAAAGCAAATGGCTACCTGTACTTTTTATTATTTTTACATAACGGAGGATAAAATGATTTTATCAGGTTTGCAAATAAAGGAAAAAATGGGCAAAGATATTGTAATTTCGCCATTTGATGAAAAATTTATCAATCCAAACAGCTGTAATCTGCGGTTACATGATGAGCTTCTCGTTTATGATACGGACGTTTTGGACATGAAGAAAGAGAACACGGCGAGTATGGTTAAGATACCGCCGGAGGGGCTTCTCCTCATGCCGCACAAGCTGTACCTCGGACGTACGCACGAGTACACCGAAACGCATAACCACGTACCTATTTTGGACGGGCGCTCATCTGTTGGGCGGTTGGGTCTGTTTATCCACGTAACGGCTGGTTTCGGAGACGTTGGCTTCAAAGGCTACTGGACATTGGAACTGCACTGTGTGCAACCCATCGTAATCTATCCGCTTGTGGAGATTTGCCAGATACGTTATTACAAGATAGACGGCGACTATAAGCCATATTCGTCTGGTAAATACCAAAACAACGTGGGTATCCAACCCAGCCAACTCTATAAAGATTTTTTGAAATAACCGAAACATTTAATCGTCACGAAGTATGATAAGACAGCCAACATCGGTAACGGAGATTGGCTGTCTTATTATTTTTATAGAGGAATTACTTTGAAATAGCAACAAAACTTAGCTTGATAAAATTTTGTTACTATTTCAAAGTAGGGCTTGAATGGGTAACGCGCAAGCGTCCCAGCCTGTTCGTAGAATAACTACGCATGTAGTTATTCTACGAACATTTCTCTATATAATGCCAAAAACGGAAAAGAAACTTTGATAGGTATGTGATATATTTTTATTGCAGCTGTAAAAATAAACAGAGGGGGGGGTTGAAAGTGGGAGTTAATGCGGCGGTTTATGAAAAGATAATAAAATATGTTGACGAACATATAAAAGATAAAATAACTCTTTATGATTTGTCGCGCCTTAGCGGATATTCTGTAAGGCATTTATATAAGATTTTTAGGATATACTCGCCGGTGCCGCTTATGGAATACATCCGCAACAAGAGATTATACGCCGCTGCGAGTGAAATATATTCCGGGCGTAGATTATATGACGTTGCGCTTGATTACGGGTACGAAACGCCTGCTGGATTCTACAAAGCGTTTCAGGGCGTGTTTGGCTGTGCGCCGAGCGAATACAAGAGCAACAACCAAAACTATAAAATAAGGAGAAATATATTTATGAATATAGAGCATGTGAAGAGTACCGCGGAGTTGGATGAGCTTGCGGAATTTTTTGCGACGATCTACCCAAAATCGACGTTTAATAAAAAGGAATGGTTAGAAAGGTGGAGCAAGACTTCAGAACTTCTTCTGTATGCAAGAGATAATGGTAAGATCTGCGCGGCGACATTAGCCGGGACGAGCGACGGTGTAAGCCATTTCAGCATTGACGAAGGCATACTTGAAGAATATTGGGGTACTGGGATATTTGAGGCCTTGTTTATAGAGATTGAAAAGAGAGCAAAGAAACTTGGTTACACATATATAAGTGTAGCCATAGCTGACGGCCAGGAGGAGTTTTACGCAAAACTTGGCTATACCGGGCGTATGCTGATTCAATCTGAAAAACATAGTATCGACGACCTTAAAAACTTCCTAGCGAACCTGAAGAGCAAAAACGCCGAACTTTCACATGACCGTGTACATGATGGACATATCAACCAAATTTGGCTGAATGTATCTATTGTGGACAAAGCACTGAAGAAGCAATTTGAAGAAGTGTTGGGTAATTGCTGGACTCAGATTATTGTCGGTAAAAATATTTGACGAAGGCTGACGGAATGGCTGAGTAATTTCCCAGCCATTCCGTATCATTAAATATCATTAAATCAATAGCCTGTCAAGGCCTATGCCGCTGATTAAACAGCGCTCTTTCCTGTTATTTGTCATCTGCTGCGTCCAATCTACAAAGCCGCCGTCACCTATTTCAATTATTTGATTATCTTTTTCCATAATTATTGTATAATTTATGCCGGTATAGTAATGATTTTCTTCGTTCTCCAAATTTAATTGAATGGGGATATCCGGAAATTCGTCTTCCATGAATTTAACCATTCTATCAAAAAAACCATCAGTATCCGTATAACCGGGTCTTTTCCGCAAAATAATTGAAAGGTTTGCGCCGTATTTTTCAAACAAAGCTTTCCTATAAAAATTCAGCTGCTTTGAAAGCAACTCCTTTTCGCAAGCGTATGAGCCATTATCTTTACCTGATGAAACGATGCAAAAAATACCGAAATGGGAGTAGTAGCCTTTTTTATTTGGAAAAGCTTGCGCTCTCAATGTTCTTGCGGTTGTGCAATAATGTATGGGTGTTAGGTTATCTGCTTCTTTGTTTTTCAATTGGTCGGCTATTATGATTGCAAGCATGTTTGTTGGGTCGGAAAGGATTTCTACACCGCGTGTCGCGCTTACGACGTTATTTTGGTCCACGCATCCAAAGGCGGAACTGCTGGAAAACGGCGCGGCTGGCGACAGTAAGACGGCCTTTAAATCTGCTTTTTGAGCCAGCGATAAGAACTCCGCTTCAAAAAGGTGGTATGCTACGGGGTCTAGCTTGCTTGGCACGGAAAAGCGGTTTGCTTGGAATGCCTTTAATATATCGATAGGAGCCGTGTTTTGGGCTTGCGATTTAAAAATATTTAGCAACAAGGAATTAAAGTCGGATCTAGATAGGGTTGACAGTTTGTCTATCAATTCCTTGTCACCTAGTTTTGTAAGAATTCTATCAGATATAGGGTTCATGGTTAAGTACCTCTTTAGCCTTGAGATTGCGGAACAACTGGGAGTAAATCCGCGGTGAAGCATACGGATTAACTCCCAGTAGCCCGCAATGACGGCTCGATCCGCTCAAGTTGTGTCATCACATTAATTGCCGGTATTACCCAAGCCATTTAACCGCCTCGTCCGCAATAGGCTTTAAGTTCTCCGCCACGAATGGGCTTGCGAGGCCCGCGTCGGTGAGGAGATCCGAGAATGGCTTCGTGCCTGCCATCTTTACCAGTGTACGGTATTTATCCCATGCGGCTGCGTAATCTTTTTGCGATTCTGCCCAAAAGGATAGGGCAGCGATTTGCGCTAGGCAATAATCGATGTAGTAGAAGGGGTTTTCGTATATATGGGCCTGCCTCTGCCAAAAACGGCCGGAACTATAGAAGTCATTGCCTTCCTTGTCCAGGTATGGGCGATATTTTGCCTCAAGGGTTAGCCAGTAGGCATTACGCTCGGCGGGTGTCATTGTCGGGTCTTCGTAGATTTTGTGTTGATATTCGTCCACCATGCAGCCGTATGGAAGGAAAACGAGGGCAGCGGCCAGATGGTCCTTTCGGTACTTATCTGCGGTGTTGCCAAAAAAGCCTTCCATCCATGGCCAGGCAAAAAATTCCATCGCCATCGAGTGGACTTCGGCAACTTCCGCGGTATAATCTTGCAAGTCGGATGGGTAGATATCCCGCGCTTCATATGCTGCAAACGCGTGTCCGGCCTCATGCGTCAGCACATCTATATCGCCGCTGGTTCCGTTAAAGTTAGCGAATATGAATGGAGCATTGTATAGGTCGATATTATAGCAATATCCGCCGGCTGACTTGCCGGGCCGCGTCAGCACGTCAAAAAGTTCAGATTCCATCATAAAATCAATAAATTTTGCAGTGTCTTCACTCATTTCGTGGTACATCTTCTTGCCGTGGGTGAATATTTCGCCCGGCGTACCTGTTGGCTTTGCATTGCCGTCTGGATGTAAGAAGAAGTTATCGTGCGGTTTGATGGTTGGAACGCCGATGCGCGCGGCCTGTTCCATTTTTAATTTCGTAGTTATAGGTACTATGTATTTTACGACGCCTTCGCGGAAAGCCTCAACCTTTGTACGGTCATAGCAGATACGTTCCATGCGATAATAACCCAGTTCAACGAAATTGTCATAACCGATGGTTTTGGCGATTTTCGTACGCACCCGTACAAGTTCGTCAAAAAGGCGGTCAAGCTCATCGGCGTTTTTGATAAACCAGCTGCTTACCGCATCCATGGCGGCCTTACGCTTGTTGCGGTCGGGTACTTCGTAGTACGGCACCATTTCCTCAAGCGTTAGCTGTTTGCTGTCAAACTTGATAATTGCCGAGGCGATAAGCTTGTCATATTCTGTGCCAAGTTTATTCTCCAGCTGTAAATCCTCGACAATATCGGGGTGGAATGTTTTAAGATCCATCTCCGCTTTGTCAAACATTAGCGTACCCCATGTTGCTTCCATTTCAGTACGGTATGGCGATTCGAGGAGCGCTTTGGTGATGTCCTGCCAGTACGGTTCAAACTCCGGTCCGATTTCGTCCAAAAAGTCGTTCTCCCCATCGTAGAATTCATCGTTTGTGTCCAGTGTGTGGCGGATGTAACCCAGCGCGAACATTGTGCCGACATATTTGCCGAAGTCGTCGATTTCTTTGTATGCGGCGAATGCGGCATCCGCGCTGTCGGCGCTCTTGAGGGTGTTTAATAACTGCGCCAACTTTTCCTTTGTAGGCTCAACCTCAATGCGTTTATACTCCATTTGTGAAAATTTCATTATTAAGTCTCCTCGCTAAGTTTATTAATTTATTTTAACACTTTTATAGGAGAATCGCAAGATAAAATAAATGCTGTAAAGAAATATCTTGCAAATACTATAGGCCACAGAATGTACTTCTGTAGCCTATAGTTAGGGTGAAAAATATGTGTTTTATTGGAGCGGTGAAATTTATCGGATAAACTTTTTTTCCACCAATACAATCAACTGATAAAGCACCGCCGCCATAACGCATAATATCACTATCGACAGCATTACCCAGTCCATGCGGAATACTTGATTGCACATACAGAAAATCACAAAAATCCAAACTCGAAAAAGACAGTAGGAGTGACAATTTATATTTGAAATATACTATAGAACTATATAATAGATTGTTATGTGGTATGAAAAAAATATCATTTGTAAAAAAATGGGTTACCGATAAGCGGTAACCCATAATGCGTTATACTTCATAACCAATATTAGTCGGTGTGCATTGGAAGCACTCTTTATCTACGTACTTACAACATCCCAAGCCATCATATCATTAAAAATCGTTTTTATGTAGCAATTGCCCCCAGCCTCTACATATACTGAGTTCAGCATTATCAAATTCTCTCTCACATATATCGGCAGCGACTTCGACGGCAGATATTTATAATAAATCGACGTAATCTCGCTTCGCATCAATGCCAACTGTGCCTTGTTCGTCCCGAAGACTCGCTGTAGATACCTACGGATAGGCTTAAATATCACAATCAAAAGAGCCATTATCGCCGTTATTGCTCCCGCTACTGCACCTGTGGCTAAAATGATTTCATATAACATATTACCTGTGCTTTCCAAAACTACTTCATATGGCATATTATACCTCCCTATTTCTATATCAATTCGAATACTACCATTCCAATCTCGAAGCTACATTAATTAAGAGTTGTCCCAACCATTCGAGGTTACCATATCGCTCCTTCCAATAATCTGGCGAGTTAATCAACCCTGCGGCGGCAATTCTGTCTATGGCTTCTTCTGGGGTAGTGATATTCGTTAGTACCGTTCTATTAAATTTCGCACCGCTTAATATAATTAACAACCTGTCTAAGAACTTGATATCAAAAGCATGTTGCCGCCAATAATCCGGTGAGTTTATAACACCATAATAAACAAGGTTTTTAATCGCTTCGTCAAGTTTGGGCGTAATCACCGTCACCGCGGCCTCCGTATCAATTATAGCATTAAGGATTCTCAGTATCTTCTTGCCATATCCAGCACCCGCCGCCCAGCCTCTACCATGAGGGTTCTCCTGTGCGCCAAGCCACTCCACGTATGGTGCTACACCTCGTTGTACAAAATGCGCACGCGGTGATTCATTTGGGTTTACGTTCGGTGTTGTGCAAGCATAGGCTTTAAGGTGATGTATCTGTGCTCTAATGCCTATTTGAGGCGTCGGGAAGCTATTGCCTTCAACACCAAGGCTTGTAACCCCCATACCACTAAAATTGTTCTGAGAGAGCGTTACGGCTGTACCGCCGATGAACATGAAGTTGCCTGTTTCAAGACATGACTGCGCAAAGGCAATGTCGCCGCGTACGCCCTCTGTATTACCTTCGCTGATAAATAGTTCGGTTAAGTCTGGTATGGTTTCAAGTACGCTAGGATTAATTCGGTTTATGTATGCTCGCATTTGTGCCGACGTTGCAACAGGTTTACCCATGATTGGTGTGAGATTGACTTTGGGTTTGACCATGCTACGACCAGTAATGGCTTCAGCTATCGCTTTACAAATCTCTTCAAAGTGTTCTTGGTATAGGCGGACATCTGTTCTTGAATTGACAAAGCAAACTTCAAGTAGGATTGCTCGATTGATGTTTGTACGGCTTAAGAAGCCAAGATCGCTACGTGTCATCGTACCGTCACCTCGACGTAAGATTAGCCCGGATGCGTCTGATATCGCCTTTGAAGCCCTGCTCGCAATATCCTTCATTTCTGCGTTACCCCGTCGATAACACGTCTCTACGCCGATACCTGCGTCACGCACACCGTCAACAGCATTAAAATGGACAGATACGTCAAGGTCGCGTGTCTGCTCATTGTGGAAGTTTATAATATTGTTTACATTATCACGAGCATTTCTCGCTTCGTTTTCGTGAAATGTGATTACATTTACGCCTGTTTGGCGTATTAATTCCGACATGCGGTCGGTAACTCGACGTGCTTCTGTGACTTCGTCGATTATGCTGCGAGCTCCGGCGACGTGTAGTCCGTGGCCGGATGAGATGCAAATTGTCATATTGTCATCATTCTTTCTATATAAAATTGCATAAAAAATCGTCGAAGTGGATTGGCGACCGGTTATGTAATTGTTAAGTTTGTACTTATTGTGATCATATCAATATGATACTAAATTTTTTAATATATTCGCCATATCAAATATTGACAAGAAGAAACAAAAATATTATACTGTAACTGTAGTGGAAAATAATGGATTCCATAAAATGGAAAAATATTTATGGCAGGCTTAATGGTTATGCCGAACAACACGGAGGAAACAAATGCGAATGACGATGAATGGATACCTAAAGCGCTTTTTGGCGGCTGTATTGGCACTTGTCTTAA
>Ga0123355_10014386_pt1 | contig 12375 bp, 10 predicted proteins | sample TergutEmb28metaG_3_FD_89872 | JGI IMG/M metagenome (GOLD analysis project Ga0123355, IMG submission 89872) | Embiratermes neotenicus P1 segment gut microbial communities from Petit-Saut dam, French Guiana - Emb289 P1 | ecosystem: Host-associated > Arthropoda: Insects > Digestive system > Gut ...
GGCCGCCGCCGGTAGGCGAAGTTAGTGCCAACTTTTGCGGATAGAGGGGTGTCACGTGGTTAGCGCAACGGATCCCCACGGCCGTTAATCTCTGTTTTCTGAACCTGGAGCCGCTACTTTTTTGTTCAAGTAGCTCCTCAGTTTGACCTCACGAGGCTGAGTGGACCCCGTTACTACTCAGAAAATCTGGTAGCGCCGGGAATCGAACCCGGGACCTCTGTATCTGTAGCCAGAAACGCTGACCACTAGACCACAGAGGCGGTCAAAAATACATGAATTACCTTTTATATTACAGTACGCTATCACACTTAGCGAGGTATTTTGTTATTTACTGGCAGCGCCAGTTGTCGTGGCTGCCGTTTTGTCACTGTTATCCGTGGCCCGTTGTCTATACGCGTAACTAACTCAACCTTGTGTAATTATCCGTGGGCTACAGGGTTGTCAACCGCCACATGCTACCAGTTTAGTGTCTATGTAGATTGAGCCGTGAAGGGAGCGGTAAATATAGAACGCTGCAACACAAGTGTCATTAAATGCTTCAATTCCCTTAGGACATACAGCATTTTTGTACCCAAACTAACCTCTGAATTTTCATACGGGACTATCAGGAAGTTGTACTGGGAACTGTCATATGTTGGCTACATTGTTTATTGACACGCTCATGGGGTGTGAACATCTTTAGCCTAGTCTATCTGTTGGGAAGCCCAAGAATTAAGGTGTGGTTTGCATGATACTGTCACGAAAACGTATTAATTAGTACACTGCATTAAATATCGAAAGGAAATTGTGATATGAACATGGCTGGAAGATTGCCTGCATGTGTAATCGATGTGGGAACTGGGTAAGGTTATTTTCTCTTATGTATTACAAATGCCAGAGAATGACTGATATAAATGTCAATTCAAGAAAAATTTCTTGCGTCACATTGGAGATTGTGTGTTGTAGTTTTGTTTTATGCTATATGAAAACTATTTACATATATAGTCTTAGTTGGAATAGATATTACACGTTGCTACTTCATAATCTTTCACCTGACCGACATTTTAAGTTGGTCATGCCATTGTCGTTACTACACTCTTCCGTATCCAGTTGGTAATATGGGAGTAATAACAGCAAGCTCGGTGGATGTGGTTAAAGATGTAGTAGTGCTGCCATGTGCATAGGTGTAAACATGGTGCTTCGGCACGAAACAAGAGTCTAAATTGGTACGCCCAGCAGTGTGCCAACTTTCTGAAATATAATAAATGCAATAATTATACACAGGAATTATTTGCAAAGAATCATTTGTGATGTTGATAATTACTTCATCTTTTAAAGCTTTGAAATAGCTGGTACATGTAGATGGACTAGGAAGAAGTAATCAGAGACAAATTTTGGTACCCCCCTTCTTAAGTGCTGTGTTGGTCACTTTATTTGCACGCGGTTACATCCACTCTGCTTTGTAAGTACCTTAGTATGTTTCTAAAAAAAGAAAAGCATGAAATAGTGCAGAGCTTCCTTTAAGCAGAACTTTATTCAGTAATTGGTTTTTCGGAGTTGGATCTGTGGTGCATGAAAGCTGCATTTTAACTGTTTTTTTGAGGTTCTTGCTGTTCCTTCATGAATTTCAACAAAGTTTCAACTTTTCATGTATTTATGCCAGTGTCAATACAGACTTCGACTTATTATATAAGCTAAGGAAGATTTATGGTCATGCTTGTACTTGAAAGTAATTATATTTTTGTGTCAGATACACGAAGCTTGGATTTGCAGCAAACAAGGAGCCTCAGTTTATTATTCCTTCAGCAATTGCCATTAAAGAGACTGCAAAAGTTGGCGATCAAGCAATACGTAGATTGACGAAAGGTGTTGAAGATTTGGATTTCTTCATAGGAGATGAAGCATTTGATGCTACTGGTTATGCAGTTAAAGTAAGTGTTGCCCTGTGATTGTCTTTGTTGGTTAGCACCATTGTATAATCTCATATAGCTTGTATTTATCTGATAGTGTTACAAAATGTGTATTGACTAGATGAGTGACTACTACATTGTTTGTGAGTACTATATAACATCATGTAGAAGGAATGTTGTTATGGGACCAATAGAGACCATCATTCCTCTGAGATGTAGCATACCAAAGACTTGACATTCTCACAGTGGTGCATATGAAATTTACTGTCTGTTAGGAAATGGCTATGGTTATTGGCAGCTTCATGGATGTGACAACACACAGTCTTTGCTGTGTTGGTACTTGGCCACCAACCTCTGAAGTTTCTCTTCATAGAGAACTAATTGTGATACTTAATGTAATAGAATCTCGGATCTTATCTGATAATTGTTATTCAGTATTGTTGTTTCTTATAATTTATTGCTTTTATTTTTGTTTGCCATTTCTGTTACAGTATCCCGTGCGACATGGCTTGGTTGAAGACTGGGACCTCATGGAAAGGTTTCTGGAGCAATGTATCTTTAAGTATCTTCGTGCAGAGCCAGAGGATCACTATTTCTTACTTACAGAGCCACCTCTTAACACCCCAGAGAACCGTGAATACACGGCAGGTTAGAATTGTTGTGTTGTGCTTGCTTGGATACTAACGGTAAGGGATCTGATTCCTGTGCAGTGCATTGAGAGGTATTTGTGATGCCTTCATATATATGTGTGTGTGTGTGTATTTTTAATGTCTGTTGTGTTATTATGTTGAAATAAATATAGACAAATCTGTGAAGCAAGCCCTCAAGGACTGTTTTTGTAGCTGACTAATGTAGTAACTGCCTTCATATGATAAGCTACTGGTTGTGTGTGTGTGAGGACAAAATATAATTAATTTTGTAATTTTTAGTGCTTTCCATGTGGCTCTAATTTAAGAGAGCCTCTCTGTGTTGTCGTATTTCCATAATAATGTGTAACTTGTAAGTTAAAGAGCCTAACAAAATTTGCTTTAACTGCTAGAGAAGGCAGGACACATTCTTTTTACCAGTTCCAAACAACAAAATCCAGAGTAGAAACAGCATTCTGAGATCTGCGCTGTCGGGCTGTGCCAGGGTACAGAATGGTTGGTCACTGGCCTCTCACCATAGAGTTCCTGCTTTGATCCCAGGCCAGTTAGTGATGGATTTATTGTGGATAGACAGGCACTGGGACAGGTTTATGTTCAAGTAGTTCCATTTATGTCTCTCAGTCTCATTTCACCAGTGCTGTATACTCATGTCACCAATGCTACATAATTTTACAAATTAACAGCATGGTTAGCATAAGAAAAAAATATACACTGCACTTTGATCGTGGTGGTCCCTTTGTGGTGCCAATAGTTGGCCCCCTTTAACTGGTTGTTCCATTATATTTCAGACAGTGTCAGATTCATTTGGTTTGATTACAGATTAGTGGACTGTGTAAAATAAATTCTCTTTTGTTCACTGGAAGTGTGTATAGGTTTCATATGCATCACATGCAAATCTTGGCGTGGCAGCAGTTCTAACTGCAGCATTTCATAGTGGTGCGGTCTGTGTGTCTGCAATATCTTGAGCAAACTAACAGCTAGTTACCCCAGATAATTGCTGTAGGTACGTAAGCCAGAATTGAGTGGTCAAATATGATTCACTACTAGGACCAGCGAGATAGACTAACATGCTGTCAGTACATGGCATGTGCATAAAGCAGACTAAATATGTTACACACCACAGCAGTACGAAAGGACAGGTCTTAGTTTGTGTTAATGTTTGTAGTTTTGTTCATGTTACTTGATTTAATTCATAAGAAATGACATTGATAGTTATGTTATATGGTAGGTGAATTGATTTGTACTTTAACTAGGTCTCACTTGATGCTGTAGTCTTGAAATACTGGCGGTAATAAATAAAACTTGCCATTTCATTTTTACTACCTGTCCAGACCAGCCCTCAGGCCCACACACCCTCCTGGACAATGGCTATCAGGTTTCTTTCTTGGAGGTAAAGTGGCCAGGGTGTGGAATTGACCACCCACCCCAATCTGCAGCCAAAGTTAAAGAAAGAGCAGAGCTATACTTCTTCTCCTCCTCTGGGCCTTCATGATGTGTTAATGGGTGAAATTCTTCTTTTACCTTTCATTCTGTATTCTTTTGTCTTGAATTTCTCATTCATGTAAGGACATCCAAATGCATGTGGATTTGGTCATGAAGTTCTACAAGGTATACTTCTTGTGTTTCAGAGATAATGTTTGAATCATTCAATGTTCCTGGACTGTATATTGCTGTACAGGCAGTCCTGGCTTTGGCTGCATCGTGGGCTTCGAGATCAGTCAGTGAACGCACTCTGACTGGAATAGTGGTTGACAGTGGAGATGGAGTTACACATGTTATTCCTGTAGTAAGTCCAGTTGCGATATGCTGTTCTGTATTGAACACAATACAGTGAGTTTCTTTGTTGGTTCTGACTTGGCTGTCAGGCTGTTCCATTATGCGTAAGTTCTTTACGGGCTGTACCATCTAGAAAATTCACTGTATCAGTTTTACATACTCACTCCTTACTTACTCCATGGAGCAGAGTCCTTCTTGAGAAGCTAACCAGTTTGCAGCTAGCCAAAAGATTCCCCGCATTTTATGGACCCCAAGATTCATTACTGCATTCACAAGTGCCCACCACCTGTCCCTATCCTGAGCTGGCTCGATCCAGTCCATACCCCCACTTCCTGAAGATCCATCGTAATATTACCCTCCCATCTGCACCTGGATTTCCCCATTGGTCTCTTTGCTTCAGGTTTCCCCACCAAAACCCTGTACACTCCTCTCCTGTTCCCCAAACGTGCCACATGCCCGACCCATCTCATTCTTCTTGATTTTATCACTTGCAAAATATTGGGTGAGCTACAACTTTTCAAAATTGCACGACATAATCATAAATAATTATATGTCATTGACAGTTAGTTACTCTTATTACAGATCTTTGAAACAAAGGAGTTTTGAAACTGTTGTTCTTGATGATTGGCATGTTGATTTATGAAGCCTTTTGTCTTCTTTCTATCCAGAACCGCTCTTTTTAATTTCTTGCCAGGTCTTTCATCACTTTTTTGATGCTCTCCAGTACCTGACTGTCATTATCTTGGTATTCAGTCCATCTTTTTCCAGGCCAAACTTTGTAGTTGTTCCTGCTGGATTTGTATGGACAAATTTTAAATTCAAATTCCTTCTCTAACAATTTCATATCTAATTCAATTTCTTATTGCTTTCCCCTCAGCACTTCTCAGAAATGTTGTATCCTTTGTTTGGATTTTACTGTTTTATGTCATTGTAAGGCTTCATGTTTGGGTGCCAAACTGACATATGGTAGCTATGATTCATATTTCTTGGTGATAAGTATTTTGTGCCCATATGTCTAGTGTACAGAGGAACGTGGAGAGTTCAAAGGCAAATTACTACACACCGTGTTCTCTTCTAAAGCTTGTTTTTATTCCTAGGCTGATGGTTATGTTATTGGCAGTTGCATCAAACATATTCCAATAGCTGGTCGCAACATAACTTACTTCATCCAGTCACTTCTAAGAGAACGAGAGATTGGGATTCCACCAGAGCAGTCACTGGAAACAGCTAAAGCCATCAAAGAAAGATTCTGTTACATATGTCCAGATATTGCAAAAGAATTTGCAAAATATGATTCAGATTCTTCAAAATGGATGAAGAAGTATGAGGGTATTAACGCAGTCACGAAGACATCATTTATGGTGGATGTTGGTTATGAACGATTTTTGGGACCGGAAATTTTCTTTCACCCAGAGGTGTGTAAATTAGGTATAAAACAAATGAAAATTGGCAGAGTGACTGGTATTTTGTAATTCATTGCTCATGTTACTGTCATTTTAAAATAATATACATGTTATCCTTATGAAGAAATACACGTACTTGCTGTTTTTGATGGTGTGGACTGCATGGAACTGGCACAGGACTAAATCCATTGGCATGTTTTGAACATGGTGAAGGAACTCGGGGACAGAATTTCTTAACCAGTTGAGAAACCGTCAACCTAACAACAAAGACTATTGCAGTCTTTTGGTTCTATAAATAGCAAGTTGCTGCTATTTTCTCAATATGAAGATGAGTGATGAAAGATTCTTTTGGTGTAGCTACAGTGCTGGGGAGTCTGTTCTATAAAAACAAAATACATATTGAAGCTGTACTAAAGCAAATTTTTTTGTTATTATTAATATAATAGGTGGAGATGTGTTCTTCTTCCAACATTTTTAATAATTCGTGATGTGGAGCATTTGGTTGTGAAGAAATGAAACTGTAAATATCTGAGTGTCATATATCTATTACAAATTTAAGTATACAAATCTAGCATTCAGGTATCAACAGAAAAGTAATGTTTTGCACATATTACTCTGGTAAACGTTCAAGAGAAATGACTGAATAATTTACTGTACATACTGTGTTTATTGAGCATTATAAATTTGAGGAAGATGTATAATTTTCCACAAATGTGGTAGTGAAACAGTACAGTGCATTGCAACATTATATTGAGTGTAATTTTGCTATGTATATTTTGACATGGGCAAAATGAATACTAAAACACATCCACATATCTTAAAGTTTTCATACCTAATATTCTACAGTTGCACTTTTTCCAGAACATGAAATATCAGTTTCATATATTTGCCTTCTGTGTTATGATGCCATGTCACGGGTAGGTTGATAGGTGACCACCAAGTTACAAGTGGAATATCAATGTAGAATATTGATATCCGTATGCCAGATTAGTTGTGAGAAGACTGTAATGTTAATATTTTATTTTGTTGTAATTTGGCATATATTTTTCAGTTCTCAAATCCGGATTTCACCACTCCGCTGTCAGAGATTGTGGATACAGTGATCCAGAATTGTCCCATTGATGTAAGGAGGCCACTGTACAACAATATTGTTCTGTCAGGAGGATCCACAATGTTCAGGGACTTTGGACGACGTCTACAGAGAGATATCAAAAGGGCAGTAGATGGGCGTCTGCGTGTTAGCGAGACTTTGAGTGGTGGTAGAATTAAGGTAATATACAAAGAAATATTGTTTTGAAGTTTTTAGCAGTAGATCATTTCGTGTGTTGTAAAGCATTGAGGCTTTTGTGTGTGAAAGTTCTAAGGTGTAACAGCAGAAGGAAGAAATGATTAAACGGGCTGTTACCGTTGTATGATGTGAGAAATGAATCTGGGTTTTGGGCATATTTCACCCATCTGCTCCTAAACACTGGATTTTTGTTTCTATTCTGAACTTGGCTGTACTTCACATGGGTAACCTTGTAAATAAAGCCAACTTGGTGCACAATTTTTCTTAAGTGTGTTTATTTCTTTTCGCTACATGTGTAGGGCGACTATGTGCCCATCATCAGGAGAAATAATTGTATCTATGCGGCACTTGGTACTTGTCACTGTATATGGATGACTGTCTGGTATGCAGGGTGGAATGAATACCAACCAGATTCATACCACCCTGCATACCATACAGTCACCCATACAGAGTGACAAGTACCAAGCATTGCATAGATACAGTTATTTCTCCTGATGATGGGCACATAGTCACCCAAAAATTATAGAGAAAAGAAATAAACATACTAAGAAAAACTGTGCACCAAGTTGGTTTTATTTACAAGGTTACACAGGGATGCACGGTCAACAAAACATAAAATTCGCACAGGTGGATGTTGGCATATTCTGTCTCTCTATGAACATAGTATTACAACAGTGTGTGAAGTGAATCCATTTGGTTCAGAATAGAGGTCCAAGTTGTGGGCTCTTGCAAGCACGGTAGTGAACCTTTGGGGTCTGTGAAGTTTGTGGAATTTCTAAACAAGCTGACTAACAAGTAACTCTTCAAAGGAGTAGAAAACAAGTGCACGAAATAAAAAGAACTGAAAGAATTAAGCACTGTGCTCTGTGGAGTTATTTTGTAGTTAATTGTAAGGGTACATTAAATAATTAAAAGCTGAAATTGTAATTATTATAGTCCCATACATCAGCACTGCTTTAACCCTTTAAAGCCAAGCAGTTACTTGCATACTACCAGATCTAATGTTAAAAAATTCTACGTTCTGCCCAAACAGTGTATTTATGTGTTTTGTATGGATCTCAGAACAAACGACACTGCCACCGGGTAACAACCCAATTGCAGTAAATAAATATTATTATATAATTCCCTATACAGCATTGGTCTATATGGCCAGGATGGAATATGTTTACTATGCAGTATGCTCTGGTTGTTTAACATCTTTGAAGGGAGTGATGCTTAACAGTACAGGTGTTCTTGCTGCAGCATTGTTGTAGTAGCATATAACAGTGAAATGCTTAAACCTATTTGTTAGTCACTGCTGGGGGCTTGAAAGTGAACTTGGTGTCAGTTGGACATTTTATATTGACATTATTGCTGTGTGTGTTTCAGTATAAAGGATTGTCTTTTGTCTATTCTTTCACAGCCAAAACCAATCGATGTCCAAGTGATTTCTCATCACATGCAGCGATACGCTGTGTGGTTTGGAGGAAGCATGCTGGCATCCACGGTAATATGGCTTTTTATTAGATTACATCTTTTATTATGTAGACAATGATGAATATTGACATAAGTAAGAATTGTAACTTAATATGAATCTTTGGTTGTTGTGAGTTATTTGCAGAATCTCTCACCATTCATGTTAGTTGGCCTCTTAAATTGTGGATGTTTTTACAGTTGATATTCATGTTTTGGGTACACAAATTATTGTACTGGTTGATTTGGTTGTGAACAACAATCCAAAGAAAAATTAAATGAAATAAGTATATACTTTTATGTTCATACCGTGCATGTTGGATAATAAATGTTTGTTATATACAAATATATGCACAAATAAGTAGTGTAAATTTACATTAAATTACTCCGACATGTTTTGGTGTTACTACACTATCTTCAGGGAGTTTATAAGTTGTGTTAGCTTAAGTTATGAATTACTAAAATGATAAAATACAATATAGTGGTGTGTTGTTATGATAAAATCTTGGTAAATGCGGGTGCATATGTAATTCCTGGAATTAGATATCATTTTAATAACTCATAACTTTAGCTAACACAACTTATAAACTCTCTGAAGATGGTGTATTAACACCAAAACATGTCAGAGTAATTTAATGTAAATTTACACTACTTATTTGCGTGTATGTTAGTGTATAATAAACATTTTAAAAAAAGTATATACTTTATTAAAATTAAAAACATTAAAGGCATGTCTGCACCAAAATGTTTATCTCCTAAATAGAATTCTGAACAAAGGTATTGATTAAAGTTTCCAGCGTTTGGTGTAGGTGAGATGTTTCCTGTGAAACTAACACCGACAATTTTCTGTGTACTTTTCAGCCTGAGTTTTACCAGGTGTGCCACACAAAAGCGGCCTATGAAGAGTATGGCCCTAGCATATGTCGACACAATCCAGTATTTGGTACCATGACATAAGTATTTGCTGAATTATATTAATAAGAAGAGGAAGAAGACAAAGAAGAAAAAAGAAAAAGTACTGATATTTTCTTGTGTCTAAGTTACTGGTCATTCAAATAAAAGTACAAAAGATTGTACTGTTTCCATTGTAAAGCGGCGTAATGGCCGATACTCTCGTATTCTGGGCTGTGATACCGTGCTGTCATTTAGCCACAATTTTAGAGGAATATACTGCCCAATCTTTGGACTTTGTTCCCACATTCCATCCAGTTGGGTCTTCTTTTCCCATTTTTAATGCTTCTCATGTGATGATATATTGTAGCCTTTAAAATGGCCATTGCTGCTGTGTGGTTTCTCATGTTGTCTGTCCACTGCAGTTCTTGGTCTGGATTGTGTTCTGTCTCCATCCTACAGATGTCCCTGACCACCTTCCTTGCCTCTCCCCATATCAGCTGACTGAACACTTACTGAACTACCATTGATACTGAAGGTGTAGGCAGCATGTTTCTCAAAAATGTTGGTAGCCACCTTTAACCTTTTGGCGCTGGAATTATTTTTTTTTTAATTTTAGCACACACTGTATATAAAATGTGAATAATACAGGAACCAAATATGTTAGAATTATGAAACAAACTGCATTTTGAAGAGGAAAAAACGGAGAGTATATAAGATGTTTAAACTATTCAGTACCTATATTTGTTGAATACATAAAATGCAACAGGTTAGCGGCGCGGTACGACCACTGTAGGCATTAGGCGTCAAAGGGTTAAGAGTGTGTAGTGTCACAACCTAGGGGACTGCAGTCTGAATTTAAAAAAAAACTCTTTGTCTGACAAGGGAAAGTGAGATAAGCATATACTCTTTTCTGTGATTCAGAACCTATATAATAGAGCACTGAGATTGTATGGTTGTAGTACACATGTCAAGAATGGGAAGCTTGTTGGTTACGGTTAGGAAGCACAGGGAGACCTCGCTGTACAGTGTCTCGTAGATAAGAAGTTCCCAGGTAGAAAGTTTTTTCTGTTTAAGGTGTTAGATTTTATAATTCGCTGTAATTACGGTGTTAAACATTTGAAGTTTTCATGTAAAATATTTCTCCCAACATTGCAAGTTCATTTTTTATTGGTATACAAACATTTCCATTTAATATGTTTAAGCAGGGCTGTAAAACTGTTATCCATTTCTTGATGGTCAGACTGTACCATAGTTGGTAATTGCAGACCTCTTCATCGCTTCCATGCAACCTATGAAACGTTCATTTCCAGTTCAGTGGCTTTTGTTACTAATTTGTTACTAACCAAAGCGTGTCGTACAGATGATGCAGCCAGGTTTGACCTTCAGATGTAGTTTTAGTAGATGATAATGTTCTGTGATCCCAAGTTAACTAAGGCAAGCAAGTGCACCTATACCAACAGCATATGACTTCAGACTCATTTTTAGGTGCCCCTTATGAATTGTGTTTAACAATACAAATTTGTGACCTATGTAATTGAAATTTTATGAAATAATAGCTTGAAATCAAAATACAAAAGTGGACCCGAAAAATGAAACTAATTATTACATTTCCCTTATAGATGTTTTCCCCTTGAAGAAGTTCATTTTACACTAATGTGTTCAAGAAATTCTTATGCTGGAAACAGACACATATTGGGTCTGCAGTGAAGTGTTCTTGAGTGATAATGCTGTGTGGATATGGAGTTTGTTTCCAGCATTTATGAGACTCTTTGTGCAGTATTAGGGCTTGTGCTGACTGACAGCCACTACTAATGTCATTGAAGCCATCTTAATACATATTGGATCATAAGCACACAGGTTCAAAGATCTCTAAATCTGTGACTAGGTAAGACCATTATGGAAGATTGTGGTTTTGGAATATTAGGGGATTAGGAGAGTACTGTGGAGACTGAAGACAGTGGACCAAGAAGGCATACAACCAAGAGCAAGACATATTTTGAACTGAGAGACAGTGCCTGTCTGTACCTTCACAGCTTGTGAAGTGTGAAGCTGCTATAGTATACAGAAACAGTGACTGTAATTCATGTTACTTTAACAAATGTTACATGAGAAACAACTAATAAAGTATGTATTGTTATTGAGGAGAGAAATTTGATTCATAAATTTATGTGCTTTGAACTTTATCCCTGGAATTTCAGCACTTTGATTTGTAATTTAACTGAATGTCAGTCATTAAACTTGCCAGTTAAGGTACAGAAAATCAGAATTTTTTCTGTTGTCTGTGTATGGCTATGGAAGTTGAACTCACAGTTTTAGGGAAGAACATAACAAGAGGGAGTTTCAGAACAGGGTGCTGAGAAAGGTATTTGGTTGTAAAACAGAAATTGGTGGGAGGCTGGAGGAAACTGCATAATGAGGAAGTTCATGATTTGTACTTAGATGAGTGGAGAGCACTTGTGAATATGGTAGTGAACCCTTAGAGAATTTTTTGACTAGTAATTTTAACTTTCTCAAGGATTCCTGTTTCTGTTCCATACTGTTGCATAACTGTGAAGGTGGACAGGTCATTTAATACAGTGACTGTGTAGAAGTTGCATAATCGGGGTTCAAACAGCAGCATGACTGGTATTTTTCTGCTAATCACAGCATTCACATAGGCTATAGGATATATACAGCCTCCGCTCCAGTAGGCACTAAGAGTAATACAAAGCTGTAGTAGCAAACTCATTCCAGAGCAGAGCCCAGGAGAAACCAACCCCCTGTTCCAAACAGTCATTAACCCCTAACCCCCACATTCCACATGAACAGGCCAGTAGTGCTTCAACCTGCATACGGATACCACACCACCACAGTCATACCACAACGTAACACTAACACATATCGAACCAGGTATGTGTAAGCTGAGATACACGACATCAGAATATATTCAGGAAACATTATCAAAATATACTACACGCTAAGAACACTCTATAACCATAAGACACCACAGCAGCCAATATTTGCAGAAACACATTTTCTAAAACAAC
>Ga0123355_10014387_pt1 | contig 12375 bp, 13 predicted proteins | sample TergutEmb28metaG_3_FD_89872 | JGI IMG/M metagenome (GOLD analysis project Ga0123355, IMG submission 89872) | Embiratermes neotenicus P1 segment gut microbial communities from Petit-Saut dam, French Guiana - Emb289 P1 | ecosystem: Host-associated > Arthropoda: Insects > Digestive system > Gut ...
AAACTAGAAATAGCCTCAAAATTTGTGGGTTGCTCAGTTTGGGAGTTTCAACGTCTGTTTTCCTTTGTCGCACATACTTCATTGGGAGAATATATCCGCAGCAGAAAACTCGACTTAGCTGCATCAGATATTCAATCCGGCAACGAAAAAATAATCAACATTGCCTTGAAATATGGCTATGATTCTCCCGCAGCTTTTACCCGTGCGTTTAATCGGCAATATGGTTTATCTCCGACCTCAGCGCGCGAAGAAGGAGTAAATTTGCCGTTGTATCCACGAATCACCTTTCAAGCCACTGATAAAGAAAGGGTTGATTACATGAAAATAAAAAATGACATGCAAGCCTACAGTGAGAGAGGCTATTATGTAAAAGAAAATGCGCCTCTATATTTTACGCCAGATATGGAAAAATCCTGCGCATGGTTTCGCGATGTCCTTGGTTGGTATGGCGACATATGTGGTAGAAGCGAGGATGGAACGCCATTGTACGGATGCGTTTTTGATTATCCGGGTGAACTAATTGTATCCGGACTAACACCATTCCGAGGAATCCATATGTTTGCCGGAGATGCATCCAATGGCGTGGTTGGTTTCATTCATGTTCAAGGGTTAGAGAAATTTCGCCATTTTGTTCTGAGTAACGGTTGGCAGCAAATTTCGGAAATCGAGCCGCAAGAGTGGGGAGCAAATGAATGTTGTGTTACTACAATTGATGGGTGTGTGATTCGTTTTTTTGAAACTACAAATTAGTAGCGTTAAATTAGGCGTAATGACGTTAGGGTGAATACATTAGCACGATATCCAACGCCATTTTTATTTTTGGATGCTTAATGCACATATTCATGCTATTATTGCAATGCATTGTTACAAAGAAAATTTATGTTTGAGGATGTTGAACAATGGTGTTTGAAACAGAGCGTTGTTTTTTAAGACCAATGAATCGCAAAGACAAAAAAGACTTGCATCGCTTATGTGACGATGTGAATGTATGGAGATTCTTAGGCGGGCAGGGAACGGCAGAGCATATGAGGAAAAAAATTAAATTTATTGGCTTTATCCCCATAAGCAACCGTTGGTCAGTTAGGCTCAAGTCAGACAGCTCTTTTTTGGGAGAAATCTCATTAACGCCCCACCACGATGGCAATGATATTGAAATATCATATCTTTTTCTTTCTGATAATTGGGGCAATGGATACGCTTCAGAGACTGTAAGGTCAGTTGTGCCTTATGCTTTCAAAATGAAAAAGTTAAATCGGTTGGTAGCCGAAACACAGACAGCGAATCTCGTTTCGTGCAAAGTCTTGGAAAAGTTGGGATTTCACAGAATAAAGACATTAACACGATTCAATGCAGAACAGGCACTGTATGCCATTGATAGCTCCACCGTACAAGCATTTTCTTCAAAACCAGAACCTTAACACGAAACTGCTATAATCGTGTAAAGGTTCTGGTTTCGTGTACAAGTGTTGAATAGCGGGTGCAATCGAAAGCATGATATTTTTGCATACATACAATTTTACTATGCAGACTGTTATGAGATTTGTCCCCAAGCAACGCCGAATACCCTGATTATAGGCTGGTTTGGGTTAAACGCAATTGTATCAAAGTCACCGTCAATACGGGGCTGTCTCGCTAAACAAAAAAAATGGCTACTCGTAAGAGTAACCATTTTTTTGCTTATAAGATTGTACAGCTGGGCATCCAAATCAAATTTGCGTTCTCCATAGATACACCCATTTCCTCAATCGCCTCCGGCGTCTCGCAAGAAAAAGCCATGTGCGCGTTAGGGTCGTCAGATAATACGTGATATACAGGGCGCGGCATCTTAATCCCCAGTTCATCCAATTTGGCAAACACTGCCTTTAGTATCTCTGGGGTGGCATACGCTTCTAGGGATGAAAATGCAAGTGTTTGAGGCGAAGGTATTTTGTTCAGTGCAAAACCAGCACTTTTAAGCACGGATTCTAAATTCCGTATTTTGCCTAACACAAGTTTTACTAAGCTAAATTGAAACCAGCCATAATTATTAAAATTAAATTCAAGCTCTCCCGATTCAAATCGGCGAGCACAATCTGAAATATCTTCATTTTCCGCGATAGGACGTTCAAACCGCTGAGCGGTAGCATACACAAATTCTTTTAAGCAATCGAATGTTTTTTTATCGCCATAATGTGCCCAAAATGCCACAGCAAACTCATTAGCAAATAATTCGCGCTCCAACAAACCACATATATTGTCGCTTATGATTTGTTCTACCACATGCCCTACTTCATGTACCGTATTGTACCAGTTAAAATAAACGTTAAACTTATCTTTAGTGTTTTGCTCACCCAAAATAGACATAACCATTTCGTTGGTTTCTCGTGTCCCTTGACCATAACGTCCAGTTACGATTAGCGTTATTTCACCAGCCATTTTCAACCATCCTTAAAATATAAACTCCATCTCCCGCGCCTTCGCCGCAAGCTCGTCCCGATAATCCGGGTGGGCTATGGAAATTAACTTCTTCACACGCTCTTTAATGCTGGTGCCGCGTAACGCTGCTACGCCATATTCAGTAACAACAAAGTCTATATCATTGCGCGAAAGAGAAACAATTGCACCCGGCTTTAGCATCGGCACAATTTTAGAAACCCGTTCCCGTTCTCCGGTTTCGGTTTTAATATCAGCAGTGGAATATAGCGCGATAAAAGAACGCCCGTTTTTCGCCCGTTGCGCACCTATTGCCGTATCCGCCTGTCCACCGGTGCCGCTAAAGTGCCTGTACCCAATAGATTCCGAACAACACTGCCCAGTAAGGTCTATCTCTAGCGTAGTGTTGACAGAAACTTGGTTGTCATTTTGGCCAATAACCGCCGGGTCGTTTACATAGTTGCAATCCATTATCAAAATCGAAGGATTGTCGTGTGCAAATTCATACAGCTCCTGCGTGCCTAGCATAAACGTTGCAACAGTTTTGCCTTTATGAAGGTTCTTACGCTCGTTTGTTATTACGCCTTGTTTGGCTAGTTTCATAATGCCGGTAGTTAGCATTTCGGTATGCACACCCAAGTCTTTTTTACTTGCAAGTGCTTCTGCAACTGCGTTGGGTATGCCACCTATGCCAAACTGCACACAGTCACCATCGTTTATATACTCGGCAATATAGTTGCCAATTGCTCTGTCCTTTTCGCCTATGGGTGTTTCGGGCAATGTAGGCACATCGTAGTCCACTTCAACAAAATAATCTACTTTGCTTACATGCAGTTCTACATCGCCAAAGGTGCGCGGGTATTTTGGGTTAATTTCTAAGATAACAATATCCGCAGCGTCTATCATGCGCCGTTCATACGTGTTGCTAACGGAAAGGCTTACATAACCATGCTTGTCCGGCGGTGTGGCCGTACCTACGTAAATTGTAGGCTTTGCGACGGACAGCCACTTTTTGCCCAAAAGGTGCAAATGATTGGGCATAAAAGATACGTTACCATTTTTGTGCGCCGCACGAATTGCAGCAGAATAAAACCATCCGTTAATCTGGAAGGTGTCTTTGTATTCTGCTTTCAAATATTCGCCGCTACTCATTGGCAAGCAATTGGTAATGTTTATATCTTTGACCTTGCCGGCTAAAGTGTGGACAGATTCCATAAAAGCTTTGGCTTCTGCCCCACCCAAACCGGTTACAATAGTACACTCATTTGTTACTAAATTAAGTGCTTGGTCAAGGTTTATATATTTTTTGGATAAATCGAAATCCATGTTAACACTCCTTGTTATGTTATGATAGTCCGAATCAAGACCATTTTGTCGTTTTGGTTGGAAGCTTACCAGCCCGCTCTACATCAGCGTTTGCACGTTTTGTGGCAACCCGCTGGCAATAGCCTTATTGGCACAAACCCCGGTCAAAATAGACATAATGCCATCCTCAACCCCAGCCGCACGTTCAAACCTATCCGGCTGCGGGCTACCAAAAATATCTTCAAGCATAACAGCATCGCCACCGCCGTGGCCGCCTTCTGCATGCGGCACTTCAATTTGGTACGGCGCGTCAAACATTGGATACACCATTATGGCACGCTTCTTCAGCGCACCTTCATCTTTACGGTCGCCACCGGCGTTTATATAACTCTTCTCCACCACTTTGTACTCGATACGCCCCTTGCTTCCGTTAAAGCTAACCGAAAAACCTTCCCAAGGCATATAACTATTAAGCGAGTAAGTAAGAATCGCGTTAGATTTATACTTTACAATAACCCCCATTGTGTCCTCTATGCTTATCTCGTCCGAGAACACGCTACGGTCACGGATATAACCGCTGTCCCCTTCGGCATCCAAGTACATAGCCTTCAAAGCCTCATTGCCCGCAAGGTCAATGGCAAAAGGGTCATCTTTAATATGGCTACCATGCGAACGCGTGACGAACTCCGTCATACCACGCTTCTCGGCATTGTGCCGCCCGTAGAAGTTCAACTCACCAAAAGCAAACACCGTCTCAGGCTTTGTTCCCAGCCAAAAATTAACCAAATCGAAATGATGTGTAGATTTATGCACCAACAGCCCGCCACTATTATGCTTGTTGCGATGCCAACGGCGGTAATAATCCGCACCGTGGCTGGTATCCAAAAGCCATTCAAAATGCACGCTAAATACATCGCCAATAACACCATCCATTATCAACTCACGTATCTTCGTGTTATTAGGCGCATAACGATAATTGAATGTTACCCTAATATCCCGCCCAGTGCGCTCTTTAGCGTCCATAATAATGCGGGCTTTTTTTTCATCTATCGTAAGCGGCTTTTCTGTAATAACGTCGCAGCCTTTTTCCATTGCGCGCACAATATATTCGTGGTGGGTACGGTCGGTAGATGTAACAATTACAACGTCCGGCTTGGTTTTGTCTATCATTTCTTCAAATGCTAAGTATCCAAACATAGGCACTTCTTTGTGCCCCAGTTCTTGCAATTTTTTATTCGCGTAACGCATTCTTGTTTCGCTTTGGTCGCAAAAGCCTACTACTTCGCAAGTTTTGTTATATGTTTTTGCAATAGCCTCGTAAAACATTCCGGAGCGGGAGCCTGTCCCAACAATTGCGTACTTTTTCACGTTAACACCTCTTCTATATTTTCCAAACAGCATTATAACAAAACATTCTAAGCTGTGGTATAATTTCTAAGACAATGTCTAAGTAGCCGCCGGCTACCTGAAGGGATATGACCACAGTGATAACATATGTTAAAGGAATATTGGAATCTGTAGCAGACCAAGCAGCAGTCGTAGATGTTGGCGGCGTCGGTTACTTGGTGAATATATCTACAGCAACTATGAGCCGCCTGCCCGCCACAAATACCCCGGTGCAGCTTTTTACATACCTGCAAACCTCAGAAAGCGGGCAGTCTTTGCACGGCTTTTTAACACGAGAAGAATTAAAAATGTTTACCCTGTTAGTTTCCGTTTCCGGCATTGGCCCAAAGGTTGGCTCGGGCATATTAGGTACGCTCAGTCCACAGGATATTATTTTGGCAATAATTGCAGAAGACGCCGCAGCACTGGCAAAAGCCCCCGGCGTAGGCAAAAAAACCGCCGAGCGTTTACTCCTAGAACTAAGAGACAAAATAAAAACCACCGATGCATGGGAAACCAGCGGCGGCATGGCCGGCGCAGTAACAGCACCAATGGCAAAAGGCGAAAAGCAAGACGCAATGGACGCCCTGCTGGCACTGGGTTATGGCCGCACAGAGGCAATGCAAGCCCTGCTGGAAATAGCGGAAGATGGCATGGCGGTAGACACCTTAATTAAGCTCTCCCTAAAAAAACTAGCGAGGTAAAGTATGGAACCTAAACGCTTAAACACAACAGGCTTTAATATAGAAGAAGACAGCGACATAGAAATTAAATTACGCCCCGTGAGCTTTGACGAATATATTGGGCAGGAAAAAGTAAAACAAAACATGCAAGTATTCGTCCAAGCTGCAAAAAACCGTGGCGAACCACTTGACCATGTGCTGCTGTACGGCCAGCCAGGCCTTGGTTAAACCACACTGTCGCAAATAATAGCCAGCGCAATGGGGGCAAAACTAAAAATAACCGCCGGCCCCGCAATAGAACGCCCAGGCGATATGGCGGCAATTTTAAACGACTTACAGGAAGGCGACTTCCTTTTTATAGACGAAATCCATCGCCTGCCCCGCAATGTAGAAGAGATTTTATACTCCGCAATGGAAGACTTTGTGCTGGACATAGTCATAGGCAAAGGCCCCGGCGCAAAAAGCATAAGGCTGGACTTACCCAAGTTCACATTAGTTGGCGCAACTACCCGCATCGGCCTTCTAACTGCCCCACTGCGTGACCGTTTTGGCATGGTAAACCACTTGGAGCCGTACAGCGTGGCAGAGCTTTCAACAATAGTAACCCGCTCCGCAGGCGTTTTAGATATTGAGATAGAACCCGGCGGTGCGGAAGAAATTGCCCGCCGTTCCCGCGGGACGCCACGTATCACAAACCGTCTACTAAAACGGGTACGCGACTTTGCACAAGTAGAATTTGATTCTGTGATAACGCAAAAGGTAGCAAACATTTCACTTAACAGGCTGGAAATCGACCCTATGGGTTTAGATTCTGTAGACAAAAAAATCCTTCAAGCAATAATTGAAAAATTCGGCGGCGGCCCCGTTGGCCTAGACACACTAGCCGCAAGCATAGACGAAGAACCGGGCACATTGGAAGACGTTGCGGAGCCATACTTGCTGCAACTAGGCTTCATCCAGCGCACCCCGCGCGGCAGAACAATAACCCGCCTAGGCTGCGAACATATGGGCGTTAGCAACCTTTTGGAAACGGAGCAGCTGACATTATGAACATCTTGAAAAAATTCCGATACAACGCCCCGGTTAGCATAACATTTGCCCTAATATCTTTGGCTGTACTCGGGCTCGCGGCACTTACAAACGACCGCAGCAACTGGTTGCTATTCTCCGTATACCGCGCACCAATGAGTGACCCGCTTATGTACCTACGGCTATTTTTGCATGCTTTGGGCCACGCAAACATGTCTCATTATTTGAACAATTTTATGATAATCCTGCTTGTAGGTCCAATGCTTGAGGAAAAATACGGTGCAAAAAGTTTAATAATAATGATGGTGATAACAGCCTTTGTAACAGGCGTGTTGCATATTGCCATTTCTGATAGCGCAAAACTTGGCGCAAGCGGCATTGTTTTTATGATGATATTGCTTAGCTCATTTGCAAATATGAAAAAGGGTACGATTCCTCTTACCCTTATTTTGGCTACCGCTTTGTTTATAGGGCGGGAAATTGTTTCGGCTGTAACGCTTGATAATAATATCGCATACATGTCGCACATTGTCGGTGGTATTTGCGGCGCGGCATTTGGATTTTTGCTTAATAAAGAATAAAAGAAATAGCCCACGGAAAAGGCGGATAAGAGCGGATCCAAAACAGGTTTTGCGCCGCCACTGCGGCACAGGGCAATCCGCTTTTATCTGCTCTTTCCGCTTTTTCCGTGGGCTATTTCATTATATAAAAACAGGAGGCATAAAAAATGAAAAAAGCACTTATCTTCCAAGGCGGTTGGGATGGACACCAACCGGATTTAGTTGCTGCCCGTTTTGCGGGCTTATTAGAGAAAGAAGGATTCTCCGTAACCATTTCAGACACTTTGGACTGTCTAAAAGACTTGGATGCACTTATGGAGCTCGACCTCATAGTATCCAGCTGGACAATGGGTCAAATTGAAAACGACTATGTAACAAACATTGCAAAAGCGGTAGGTAGCGGTGTTGGGCTTGCAGGTTGCCACGGCGGCATGTGCGATTCCTTCCGTAACAATACACAATGGCAATTTATAACCGGCGGCAACTGGGTAAGCCACCCCGGTGGCGACGGCATAAACTACACCGTTAACATATCTTCCAATTCCAACCCAATAACCGAAGGTTTATGCGATTTTGAAGTGTGCAGCGAACATTATTACCTACATGTAGACCCTGCGATAGAAGTGCTGGCTACCACCCGTTTCCCCCACCCAAATGTTCCGTACTACCACATTTCCGGCAAACAAATAGACATGCCCGTTATATGGACGAAAGCCTGGGGGCTGGGGCGCGTATTTTATAATGCGCTAGGGCACCAAGATAATGTTTTTGATAACAGCCCAAATGCCGCAACGCTTATGCTGCGCGGAATGTTATGGGCATCCGAAGGTAAAGCATTTGCTAAAAAGCATGGGCTTACCACCGCTCCATTTGAAAATGATGCAAAGATGTACTAGGAGGAATCCATAATGGCTAAAACAAAAATCGGTATCGTAGGGTGTGGGGCAATATCAGGAATATACCTTACCAACCTAACAAATATGTTTCATAACACAGAAATAGCAGGCGTTTGCGACCTCATACCCGAACGTGCGCAAAAAGCAGCAGCTGAATACAATTTAAAAATTTATAAAGATATGCACGAGATGTTTGCAGACGATAGCATAGAAATAATATTAAACCTAACCCGTCCTTACGAACATTTCGATGTAAACATGGCAGCAATTGCCGCAGGTAAACACGTATACGCAGAAAAACCCCTGGGCGCAACCCTGGAAGAAGGCATCAAAACCCGCGAAGCCGCAGATAAAAAAGGCGTTTTGCTTGGTGGCGCACCGGATACATTTTTGGGTGCAGGAATACAGACATGCCGCAAATTAATTGAAGATGGTTACATCGGCCGCCCTGTAGCCGCAACAGCATTTATGGTTTGCCGCGGACACGAAACATGGCATCCAGATCCGGAGTTTTATTACCAGTTTGGCGGCGGCCCAATGATGGACATGGGACCATATTACATTACCGCGTTGGTTAACCTTTTGGGCGCAGCCACAAGTGTAAGCGGTATGGCTAAGAAGTCCTTTGCTACGAGGCTTATCACAAGCCAACCGCACTATGGCACCGTTGTAGATGTAGAAATAGATACACATTTGGCGGGGCAAATTGCATTTGAAAACGGTGCAGTTGCGTCAATTATTCAATCTTTCGATGTATACGCTCACAACCTGCCTATCTTAGAAATTTACGGCACCCACGGCAGTATTTCCGTGCCCGACCCTAACTATTTCGATGGCCCCGTACGTTTATACCGGCCGGAACAAGGTGCATTCCTGGAAGTGCCGCTAACGTTTAATTACAAAACCAACAGCCGCGGGCTTGGCATTTCCGAAATGGCAGACGCAATTAAACAGGGCAGAAAACCACGTGCTGGTGTGGACTTAACCTTCCATGTGCTTGAAATTATGACTGCATTTGCAAGGTCAAGCGAAAGCAAAACACAAGTAGACATCACATCCGTGTTTGAACGCACAGCCCCTATGGAGAACAACTAAATGCGAACGAGAACGATAAATGCAATTGTAAAAACCTCCGGTACCTTAGGTGCCCTAGCAATGGAGCAACGCCCCTTCCCCACTATCAAGCCCAATGAGGTTTTAATAAAAATAAAAAAAACCGCCATATGCGGTACAGATATTCATATATATAACTGGGATGAATGGGCACAGAAAACCATCAAACCACCGCAAATAATAGGCCATGAGTTTGTGGGCGAGGTCATAGAAGCTGGCGAACACGCAACCAATGTAAAACCCGGCCAAATTGTAGCGGGCGAAGGCCATATTGTCTGCGGCAAATGCCGCCATTGTATTACAGGCTACCCTCACCTATGCCGCCAAACCATTGGCATTGGCGTAAACATGGACGGCATTTTTGCGGAATATATCGCATTCCCGGCAAGTAACCTGTGGGTTTGCGACAATAATATTTCGCTGGATGTTCTTAGCGTGCTAGACCCGCTTGGCAATGCAACCCACACAGCACTATCGTTTAACGCCGTAGGCGAAGATGTTCTTATAACAGGTGCTGGGCCAATTGGGCTTATGTCCGTACCCATATTAAAACGTTCCGGCGCGCGCAGCATTGTAATTACCGACATCAACCAAGACAGACTCGACCTTGCGATGGAACTGGGCGCAACCGCGGCGGTAAATGTGCAAAAACAAACCGTACGCGAGGCCATGAAAAACCTCGACCTGATAAAAGAGGGTTTTGATATTGGCTTAGAAATGTCCGGCAATGGTTCCGCCTTCCAAAGCATGATAGACGTTATGGCCAATGGCGGAAAAATTGCGATACTGGGCATACTGCCGCAAGATTTGCCCATAAACTGGAGCACCGTAATTTTCAACAGCCTAACCTTAAAGGGTATTTACGGCAGGCAAATGTTCGACACGTGGTACCGCACAACCGCCCTTTTACAGTCCGGCCTTGAAAAGCATGTGAAAAAAGTCATAACTCACAACTTCCACTACACCGAGTTTCAAGACGCATTTGAAACCATGTGCCGCGGCAAAAGCGGCAAAGTTATTTTAGACTGGAGCTAACCCATGAAAACGGCATACGAGTATTGGCAGCAAACCGCTAACGAAATTAAAAACGCAGGCTTGTGGAAGAATGAGCGCGTAATCACAACGCCCCAATCTTCCTTAATTGATACAACCACAAAACCACAGCTTATTAATATGTGCTCCAACAACTACCTTGGGCTTGCCAACAACTCAGAAGTAAAAGAAGCCGCCAAACAAGGTATAGACCGTTGGGGGTACGGACTTTCGTCTGTGCGTTTTATTTGCGGCACACAGGAACTGCATAAAAATTTGGAGCAGAAATTAAGCGAATTTTTATGTACAGAAGACACAATTTTATATTCATCCTGTTACGACGCAAACGGCGGTTTGTTTGAAACCATACTCGGCCCGGGAGACGCAATAATTTCCGACGAGTTAAACCACGCAAGCATAATAGATGGCATTCGCCTATGCAAAGCCGCCCGCTACCGCTACAAACATAACAATATGGAAGATTTAGAGGCGCAGCTTATAACCGCAAAAGACGCCCGTATTCGTGCAATAGTTTGCGACGGTGTATTTTCCATGGACGGCACAATAGCAAACCTGCCCGTTATTTGCGACCTTGCAGACAAATACAACGCCATTGTTATAGTAGACGACAGCCACGGCGTTGGTGTAATTGGCGAAAACTTGCGCGGCGCACACGAATACCACAATGTGATGGATAGAATAGATATTCTAACAGGCACCTTAGGTAAGGCATTGGGCGGCTCATCCGGCGGGTACACCAGCGGTAAAAAAGCTATAATTGATATTTTGCGGCAAAAATCACGCACATATCTTTTCTCAAACACGCTTTCGCCCATTATTGCATCCGGCAGTTTAAAAGTATTGGAGCTTGTGACCAAATCAAGCGAACTAAAAAAACGCCTGGAAGAAAACACGGCGTATTTTAGGAGCGGTATAAAAAATATTGGTCTTGACACAATAGACGGTACACACCCAATTGTGCAAGTAATGCTGTATGATGAACTTTTAGCGCAAAAAATAGCGGAAAAACTACTAGAAAAAGGCGTTTATGCAGTAGGCTTTTTCTATCCTGTTGTACCTAAAGGACGCGCCAGGGTGCGCTGTCAAGTTTCTGCGGCGCATACAAAAGAGCAATTGGATGTTGCATTACAAGCCTTTAGAGAATGTAAGGAGGAGCTATTGTGACAATCGAAGAATTTATAGCTCTGCCCTGCGAATTTAACGGGTTTATAGATTCTTATTTAAGTAATGGCGAAATCCATTTAGAATGCACAAAAAAAAGTCATGCCGATCCCATAAAAAAGTGGGTTCCTGCATATCATTTTGACATAATGAAGGACAAAGAGAAGGTAGGCATTATAGATTTGCGCATTGGATATACAAAAGGCCTCTACTATGGCGGCAATATTGGCTACACCGTAGAAGAGGCTCATAGAGATAATGGGTATGCAACAGAGGCATGTAAACTGATTGCGCCAGTTGCAAAGGCTCATAAAATGCGCGTATTGCTTATCTCAAATGACGTATTAAACATTGCATCCCGCCGTGTGTGCGAAAAACTTGACGCACAGCATCTGGAAAGAGTTGCTCTCCCAGAATGGACAGACTTATACAAAGAAGGGCAACGATTTTCTAATATATTTGCGTGGCACATCTAGGAAAGATTATAACAAGCGTACCGTTTTCCACTGATATTTCACTTGGCTTGTCAGTAAACTCATTACTTAACCCAATGGGCAAGTGATTTTCAAGTGTTGCATTTTCCAGTTCGTATTTTACACCTTTTAAGGTAACGCCTGTTGCTTTTTCAGAATATGCAAAAACAGATAGATAGCATTGGAATTTTGCACTGCGAAGCTTGTGCGAAAATCCTTGGAATTTTGCACTGCGAAGCTTGTGCGAAAATCCTTGGAATTTTGCACTGCGAAGCTTGTGCGAAAATCCTTGGAATTTTGCACT
>Ga0123355_10014388_pt1 | contig 12375 bp, 5 predicted proteins | sample TergutEmb28metaG_3_FD_89872 | JGI IMG/M metagenome (GOLD analysis project Ga0123355, IMG submission 89872) | Embiratermes neotenicus P1 segment gut microbial communities from Petit-Saut dam, French Guiana - Emb289 P1 | ecosystem: Host-associated > Arthropoda: Insects > Digestive system > Gut ...
ATGACATATACCATTGCTGTGTGTACAGTGAAAAGCTCCTGATGATGGACAGAGGAACTGTCCGAAACATGTAGATTTTTATTCCAAAAATAAATTTGAGAAATTAGTGCATCTAGTTGGTTTCATTATAAAAATTTATTTCAGTAAGTCCATGTAGAATGTTTCTTCTCCCATGACCTCTTTCGTTCAACATTACAATACCTCACTCGAACTGCCGACGTCTGCACCCAGGTCACTTTTATGTAAAGGTGACGATAAAAATGAAGGTCAAGTGAAATATTTCGCATTAATATCATAAAATTGCAAAGGATTATGGCGTTTTCTGATGTCACGTTGTGTATAGGGTGACTTAACATTACCGACGTTTCGAAGGAACCTAATCCCTTCTTCTTGAAATGTTGTTGTTATTGTTGTAGAATTGTTGCTTTATATATGCCAGTCAGTACTCCGTATGTGTAATTTGTACGTACATCGGGAAAGAAAGGCACTGCAGCCACAACATAAAATAAATTCTTGCAGATATTAAGGTGACTTGACTGGGAAATGATATGAGTAACGTGACTATACGCACAGATATAAGCACATCGGTATAAAATGGAATGTAATTAGTGTGGCGGGTATGTCGCTGCATTTTGTAATTTGCAGTGACACTGTAAATGCACTAGCCGGTTCCAAATGAGGTTACCTTCATTATAAACCACCCCTCTATCGAAATTCGTTTGTTGGACCGAGGGATTGCCAAATATTCCATGAACATGACCTTCGTTGCGACATCACTGTATTCACCAGAACACATATATAACATATTAAATATTATTTAAAATTTAATTTCTGTATGTGGATTAAAAATTTCTGTAATATTTAGGTATAACTTTCATTTTTATTGCACCGCCCTTAAGGCAGCCACATGATTGGTCCACACATGTAGAAGGTACGCGTCGTGTAGAGTATACTTTCATATCTTATGTGTGTTTGTTGGATTTGATATTATATCTAATTTACTTACTTATTTATTGGAGTTCAGTTCTTACAATATTTGGTTCTACCTTCCTATTAAAGCCTGTTTGTCTCGGTTGCAGCCCGTCGTTAGTTTTAACTTGTGTTATTATATTTATATTTAATTTTTCTATTAACTAACTTACTCCATGGTGCAGAGTCCTTCTTGAGAAGCTAACTGGCTTGCAGCTAGTCAAGAAATTCCCCGCATTTCACGGAACCCGAAGGTTCATTACCGCAATCACAAGCGTCCGCCGTCTGTCTCTATCCTGGGCCAGCCCAATCCAGTCCATATACCCACATTCCACTTCCTGGAGATCCATCCTAATATTATCCACCCATCTACGCCTAGGTCTCCCAGTGGTCTCCTTCCCTCCGGTTTCCCCACCAAGACCCTATACACCCTCCTCTCCTCACCCATACGCGCCACATAATTAATTTTGTCTAATTATCTGCTTATATTTCTTTCCTGATCTTTGGTAGAGCATCTAAATATCGTATCTAATTGCTCAACGCATGATTATGGATCATTGCAAAGTAACTATGGAACATCCTTCGTTACACTGATTGGACAGTATTTACTAGACCTGGTGTATACAATCACAGGCAGTAGCCTTCTATCCCCAGAATACTGAGTCTGCTTTCCATTTTGTGGTCAAGAGAATTTATAACTTGTGTTTCTCTTCGTTTCATTGTGTATAGATCCAGATCCACGAAACGTACTCCGATTTGTTACAAACTTCGGTCGTAGAAAAACTTCAGTGTTGTTTGGTAGATGGTAGCTGGCGCTAAACGAGTGGTAACATTAAAAAAATACACTGCAGTGGTGGTATGGTGATACAGAGACCCATCACAGGCATCACCAGCAACTGGATATCTGTGATATAGAACCATCGAACTTACATTCTCAGAACTTTCTAAATTTCACTTTTATACACATATAAAAATATTTACTATCTTTCAAGTTTACGGTTTTCTTCAGGCTTCCTCTAAAAAAAGTGTTTATGCATATCGCGTATAAGTGAACCCTGAATAATCAATTCACCTTGAAGTACTGGTAGTTTATTTCATTGTCCGAAACGACAGGTGACGTGATAAGACACGAATTCCTATTTAGAGTCTAATATAACATTCATTCTTATCTACGGCTAAATTAAAAAAAAGAAATAATAGGAACATGTAACTCCATACCTAAGGATTCAGTTACAAATTTGTCACAAGTTTGTGTAGGCTAAAGTCTAGTAATTTCTAGACTAATTCTTCGAAAAATGTTAGGTGTACTCTTTCAGTTTTCTTTGTATTGAGTTCTTACCCAGCACTATAAATTCAAATGTCAGAGTACCAACAATTTGTACGTAAAAGTTTAAATACTTTTTTAAAAAGGTTAAAAAGTGTTCATAAAATCCGATATGTTTCGGTGGTGGCTACTGCCATCATCAAGGAAAGTGCACTTATGGAAAGATAATGCACCATTTGTTAAGAAATGCCAACATAGATCGGATTTTACGGATACATTTTAACCTTTCAAAAAGGTTCTAGAATTTTATGTTCATATTGTTCATAGTCTTCTATATTTCACTGAATTTTGTTACAGCTGTAGGCACTTGACATCGCTTATAAAGTTGAATGCATTCTGCAAAATTATTGATAAATATTTGGTATCTTCATTTATTTTTATCCGTGTCTTTATGCTCTCCTTTTGTCTTTCCATCCTGTTGGAAATTATTTTTCTAAAGGCGGAGCTTAGTTGAGTCTTGCTTGTAGTACCGTGTGTAGGGGGTAGCCGGTCTGGTCGTGACTTGTTCCACCGAGGCAGGAAACTGGTGAGCGGTTACTCTAGCACACAGGGGTAAATGGGATGTCCGCCATCAACCTTGAAGCAAATGGGGATTCGGGCGACAAGAATTGGTTTGAGTCTGAGTGGGGCCGTTAACTCTCCACAGTTATAATACGCTGGGATATAATAACGCCTCTCCATCGCAGTATGGCCAATAACCACAAAATCGGACTCCAGGAGCGCATTTTAATTAAGTGTCCGTTTGGAACACGATTAAAAGTGTAACAAATTAGCGCGTGTTTATAGTGCTATAGATTAAGCTCAACACCACTCGTTCCTCTTTCAAAGACCTCTGTATGTTTGATAATTCTCTAACGTTTTTGATCTTCCTCTGTTTTTTTTCCTGCCATATTCTTTTGACGCTTCGCTTTTTCACAAGCAACAAAACTTCAGATGATCGTTACAAACACACAACTTGTCATATTTCTTGTAAGCTAGAAATCCCGTTACGGGTACTGTAACGTTTCTACTCATTGGTCTTCGCAATGAAAGGTGAAGCTTCATATTTTGTGGCAGGGAAAGAAGTTAAGGTCTTAATGTAGGCGTGACCAACCTGCAGCAGGCAGGCAACATGTTAGCCGTAACACGTTACATTGCCCTTGGAGATGCCTTAAATGAAACAGCGTTTCTTATTCCTTTCCCGTGCAAAGCCGAAGAAGTTTTGAAAACTTAAGATCTGTTTATTTATTGAGACATAATTACATTATACGACTAATTCCGTTTGTAAAAATGGGCTAAAAGTAATGACATCCTAACCTAGTCTGTGGATAATTACATTTTTATAGACGTTTATTATTAGTGTATAGTGTACAACACAAGATGTATATAAAATAATTAGGTAAAATTATAATATAATTGTAAACATACCTAGTCATATTTTATTTTGTGTATCGAATTTTATGTTGCCCGAATGCTTACTAAAAGTTTGCTAAGTTTCCCTCACCATATCGGAGGTTGAACTGAGTGTGCTTGCACCAATATAATCAGATCCTTGTCTACATTTAAACCACCCTAATTATCTAGACATATTTACAACATATTTTGTTTGGCAAAGAACTAACTTCCGCTAGTCGTTAAGAATGTTTTAAGGAGGAGAAGAAGGTGATAATATTCAACGCCACCTAAGCGCATGCTCAGTGAATGTTACAGTGTTTGTCTTTGTCGAAAAATATTTGTAGCAGCATAGTTGTTCCATGTTTTGTTTTCTGTCTAACCTAAATCTATATAACCCTCTCTCCGGTACAAGTGAAGTTTATACTCATCACAGAAGTAAAATGAGTGTACTATGACCCAGTATGATATTGAATATAATATTAATTTCTCTCTGAAATATCAACCTGCTCTGTACCACCCTGACAGTTAGCCTAGTCTACCATTTATCGAGTAGTCGGAGAACGTAATATTTAAAATTATAACTTCGACAGATTTCAATATTATTTTGAAAAACGAATGAATTTAGAAGAACTGCAAGAGGATTCTATAAAACTGACTTTATTTACTAATTCAGCGCAGCGAACAGGAAAATAAATCGGTCGTTCGTGCTTATGATATCATACAGGCAGAAGAATGAGAGTTCTAATTTAATAATTGTCCAAAAAAATGTGACTGTATTCAGTTTATTGTATTTCTGTAGGCAGCTGTACATGTTTGGGGTGTTGACACCCATCATCAGGAGCTCGAACAACTGTAATTACAGCTTCTGGCACTGGTCAACCGGGTCTACTACCATCCGCTCTCGTTGTTAAGTTCCAACTCAACAACTATAGAAATATATTACGATGCACGGCCCTATGAACGTCAAAGAATACTAAAAAGTAGGATATATATATATATAGAGAGAGAGAGCGAGAGAGAGAGAGAGAGAGAGAGAGAGAGAGAGAGAGAGAATTTTCAGTGCAAGTTTTCTGAAAAAATCAGTCTCTCAGAATTTTATGTTACTCATGTCTTGACTTTTTTATATGCAATATATGAACCAACAAATGTACTTAATAAAATATAGTAAAACACAAATCATAAACACAATTCATGATAAACACTAACTCTATATGTTCCGGCACCAGAATGCCATCTTCAGGAAGTCTAATAGTACGAAAGTTCTAAAGTCTAATATCCCACCTAAGATTTTGATGTTTTGCTGACCGTGCATCTCAGTATATTTATCTCAGTAATTAACCAACTTGATGCACAAAATTTTTGTTCATTTTTGTTCATTTTGGTATCACATCACACCTATAGGTGTGATGTGATACCAGAGGCTGTGTAATACAATTTTGACCTACTAATGACGAGCACATGTGCTCGAAACATGTAGAGGGATGAAATAAACTTATTGTAAAACAAAACTTTTGTGCATCAAGTTGGTTAATTACTGAGATAAATCCCACTTCAGCTTTAATCGTCGTCGCTGCCATTTTGAAAATATTGAAATGTGACAACAATATGTGCTTATAATTGTCAACTTTATGTACTCTAGAATTTCATCGTTTTAATATTTTAAAGATAACAGGGTGATTAATACCTAAAGTGGAATGTTGGTTTGTGCTTGCTTATAGAGTCCCTGGAAATTTCACATCGGGTTGGTATGGGTTGGTACTTATCATGAATTGCGTTTCATAATACGCATTTTATTGTATTTTGTTAACAGCATGTGTTGGTTAATATATTGAACAAACTGTCAGAGTTGTAAGGAAAATGTTGTAAGAGAGGGGTGTAAAAATCCTGGGCGCCTGGTCGTCCGGGCAATTAATTAACTTTATGATGGCGTCTAATACTGCAGGAGAAATTATTTCGGATTCTTCCCTTACACACAAAAATGTTTATCAGGTCACATGCATCGAGCAGATAGCGCTAGACAACAGAGAGGTTTACAGGTTACTCCGGAATTGATGGGTCTTCATTATGAAACTAGCTCCATGTCACCATTCTGGTGCCTACAGTTTGGTAGTGGCTCCTAGATTTTTGGAAATTTTGTGGGCCCCTGGCATAAGAAATGTAAATAATAAGAAAAAATAATTGGGTTAAGAAATAATAGCATATGGAATTGAACAGCAAGACGGAATTCGTGACGAGGAATAGATCCAAATATGCTGTACCTTTGCAGAAAAAATAATCAACTGACATCAAAACAAGAGGAAGCTCATTTACAATTGGTAATTTGTATTGTGCAGAACAAACAGCGGAGATTCCCCACATATAAATGTCGACGAGTGTAACTCACAGTTAATTTAATTGGCATACCGAAAGAATAGCGGCGGTATACTGCGTGCTTCGGTACCCACATTGCATCGGTCTCCGCAAATGAAGAAACTGCTCTGTCATCTGCATTTCTCATTACGGTGCTCTGCTCCGTCTGTCGTAAGGCTATTTTTCTATATCACAGATATATATACCAACCACGTCGCTTCCTTGAACAAGCACTGCGACAGCTCCGTAGTCATTAGCATAACAGTAGAACAGCAAGAAAGGAATATATCATCAGCTGGCTAGCAGTAAGTTCATTCCATTGTGAGGTAATACGTCGTCGCAAACAACGTTGTACTTCTGAATGAACTATTTTTAATTTGAAGTGACCGGGCGTGATATGAGATATTTAAGTTTCCCGTGGCAGTGACTAGGAAAATTACCGTCTTCTGGGGTGTGACGTATAGCGTAGTAGAAATTTACCGACGTTTCGGAGGAAGGTATTCCCTCCGTCTCCAGAGTACAGGAGTGAGTCGTTGGGAAAATGGAGGCAATGCACTCTTCCAAACCTCGGCAAGCCTCTACCAATAAAGCTCCAGAAACCTATAAATCCAGTAGCTATTTAAAATGAATTTCAAAATCTATGCGATAGAGTAAAAGTTGATGTGTTGTCCGTAGAGGCGTGGTTGATGGAAATAATGCGTTGGTCAGAAATTTATCTAAGGGCAGATCTATCTTATCTTTTATTGTGTAATCACGTAGTTACCGACGCTAACTTTTTACCGTCTTGCATGATTTCTCCATATTAATCTCTTTGCCTTTACCTTCAGCGAGTGTAACGATTCATACCGAAGGTGAAAGCAGTTTTAATTATTTGAGATATTTTACTACGAAAGGCGTTTGAAGTTTCTCAACATACATTCTGAATGTGGATATAGTGATAACTGTACATTGATATGTTAGTAGAGTTTGAGACTCAGCTTTGTGGCTCCAGGCGCTGGGAGATAGAGGGAAATATGTGGGAGGATATGGATCAATCACACTGTTGGTCAATGCTGCAAGAATGGGTGGGCATGTTGTGGTATGTTGCTTGAACACGTTTGTTGCAAGAGCCGGTTGCTGACCACATTGGTCACACAGCACTACTGACTGGCGAATAAGAGGCTTTTGTCTCCTCTGAAGCTGAACTGCAACGTTTGAAGAAAAGGCGCGGTTTGGTATTCCTTCCGGGGAAGCAGAGCTCAGTTCAGAACTGTAAAAGTAATGCTATCAAAGACCAAGGTATACGTAATGTACGTGTAAGGTAACATTTTGGCGCTTTCACGTTACCGTTTTTGAAGTGGAAACACAAAAATGCGTTCTGTGTTGCTGAGCTGCACGTCACTGTCAACTGAATGAAAATATTGATTTTTGGGCAACAAAGCCTTTATGGCAACTTTATAATGCCGACAACAATAAATATATGCTGGTTTATTTCTAAAGTGACCTATGCTGCACTGAAACAAAAGAATGTTCGTTTGCTCACTGCCTCCTTTAGATGTTCAATTCTGCTAAACAGATCGCGATGAAAGATAAGTCGTTGAGCAATTTCTCAGTTTTTCTATGTGTTGCTGTAAAACATTTTGCGTGATGAGAAGGAATTAATAAATTATGAAGCAATTAGTAATAATTATTATTATGTGTCTATATTATTGCCTTAGATATCCGGCATGAAAAGTGCACGTGTTGTATTGTCATCTGTGGCCAGTCTGACTGTACCATACTTTTCCACATTATTTAACAAACGGCACTATATTCGGAACAAAGTTATTACATATAAAATATGTCCTTTGATTTGCTCTATGATTTTGTCTGAAATACGTTCCTAAAAGAATTTAGCGAGATATTTTCTTGCAGGCACAAGGAGCTTCGTGTAAAGAGCCCGTTATTTTTGTTCAGTTTTAATGAAAATTGAAATTTCTCTAGAGATTTTCAAAAGATACTCAAGTATCACATTTGATGAAAATATGTCCAATGGGAGCGAAGTTGTTCCGTGTGGACAAAAGGACGACAGACGGAGAGGTATGACGTAGCTGATAGTCGCTTTTCGCAATTCTGCGAGCGCGTCTAAAAGCTGAATGTTCATAACATGTTGAATACTGGACCTACAAAGTGATCTCTGTTCTCCGCGTTTTAAGCTTGAAAGTTGCACGCGTCTTTACCACCCACATGCACGATACATGAGTTCAAAGACGGCAAATTTGTAAGGTGCTGATTTCATATAAAATTAGATTTTCTCCTTGATTTTATAACCCTAATGACACTTGAGGCCGGTCCCAGTGGCCGCACGATCTAAGGTGTAAGTCTGCGGCTGATCGCCTGCTGAGATTATGCATTCGAATCCCACTGAGGGCATGGAAGTCCTTCTGTTGTGAGTGTTGTGTGTGTTTTCAGGTAGAGGTCTCTGAGACGAGCTGATCACTCGTCCAGAGGTATCCTATCGATTGTGGTGCGTCTTTGTGTGTGATCTAGAATCCCTGTGAATGAGGAGGCCCTGGCCTACAGGCGGCTGTCGCGCCAAAAACAAACAGTGACCTTTGACGGTAATAATAGTGGCCGCGCGGTCTATGACGTAGGTGTACGGCCGCTTGCCTGCTGAGATTATGGATTCGAATCCCACCGAGGGCATGGGTGTTTGTCAGTTGTGAGTGTTGAGTGTTGTCAGATAGAGGTCTCTGCGTCGGGTGGATCACGCGTCCAGAGTAGTCCTACCGACTGTTGTGTGTGGTGGTGTGACCCAGAGTAGTCCTACCGAATGTTGTGTGTGGTGGTGTGACCCAGAGTAGTCCTACCGAGTGTTGTGTGTGGTGGTGTGACCCAGAGTAGTCCTACGGACTGTTGTGTGTGGTGGTGTGACCCAGAGTAGTCCTACCGAGTGTTGTGTGTGGTGGTGTGACCCAGAGTAGTCCTACCGAGTGTTGTGTGTGGTGGTGTGACCCAGAGTAGTCCTACCGAGTGTTGTGTGTGGTGGTGTGACCCAGAGTAGTCCTACGGACTGTTGTGTGTGGTGGTGTGACCTAGAAAACTCGTGAATGAGGAGGCCCTGGCACACTTGGAGCTGTCGCGCCAAAAACAAACAAAACAAGGAATTTAAATCATGAAATTTATTTTTATGCAATTTTCCGCAGCTACTCGTTCTTTCCAATCCCTTAAGCCGAAACACTCATTTCAGCACTACACCTTCGTTCTGCTTTCTGCCGTCCAGGCCAGATACCAAGTTCCACGCACTGCTCATTTGTTGTTGATACTGACAGTACATTTAATTGAAATATATAGTTCACAATTTGTGATTTGTTTCTTTGCAGGTAACCTCGGACGTGTGGATCTAATCTCGGAATACGAATACGACCTCTTTATCCGCCCTGACACTTGTAACCCGCGGTTTCGACTATGGTTCAATTTCATAGTGGACAACATACGTAATGACCAGGTCAGTCGGTGCAAGTTTCTTAATTATAGTCATGTCAAATACAGTGGTATTTACATGTACGAGCGGGTGCTGATAAGTCCTTAGCCTGACCAGGAAGGAAACAAACTACAGCGAACAAACTCGGAATTTATTCAACATACTCCCAGGGAAGCTCAGTACACTACTTAGCCCGTTGCTCTAACTTTTGCAAGCCACTCAAAACAAAATCAGAAATTTGTCCGTACAACCAGGTCTCCGTGGCAGCAACGACCTCCGCTTTGGACGAAAAATGGCGACCTTTCAATTGTTTTTCAGTCCAGGGAACATGTGGTAGTCTGACGGGGTCAGATCCGGAGAATAGGGTGGGTGATCAAGACATTGAAAGCTCAGGTAGACCATTTTCTTCTGGGTTGTAAATGCCCGGTGAGCCGGGGCATTGTCGTGCAAGAACAAAACCCCTTTGTTGACCTTCCCGAAGCGTTTTTACTTCAAAATGTCCTTCAATTGCACAATCAGAGATGACTAATACTCCTCGTTGATAGTTTGGTCATTTGGAAGATAATAAATGAGAAGGATGCCGTCTTGATGCCAAAAATTCGAGGCGAAAACTTTTCCAGTGGATTTTTGCAATCGGAATTTTTTGGGGCGAGGTGAGCCGCTATGCCTCCACTCCATTGATTGTTGCTTTATCTCCGGATCTTAGTGATACAAGCAGGTTTCGTTAATGGTCACCAATCGCGACGGGAAATCATTTGGATCGTGCCGGAAAAAATTCCAAAAGTTGTTCAGAAGACTGGCACCGTTGAAGCTTTTGATCCGCTTTCAGGCATTTGGGGATCCACTTCGCGGAGAGCTTCCACATGTCCAAATCTTTATGAATGATGGACCCAGACCGCTAACGTGAGATGCCCAGGTGCTCAGATATTGATTTAGCCGAAATCCGGCGGTCTTCCTAGATTATCTCGTGAATTTGAACAATAATCTCCGGGGTGGTCACTCTTTTGGGTCGTCCAGGACGAGGCACATCCAGGTGGAAAAATCACCACGTTTAAACTGGGCCACTCAGTTTTTGACGTTGCATACGATGGTGCATGTTCCCCTACTGTTTCTGTCAGAATGGCGTGAATTTCCTTCGGCACCTTGCCTTGCGGGAAAAATAAAACTTGATGACAGTTCGCGTCTCTATGTTGTTGAAATCGCGCACGTCGCCTGACATGCTTCCTTTCAGCCTCTGTAACAAGAAAAGACTTGAAATTCTTCACATGAACAGACCCCTCTTTCCAACGACACTATCGATTCCGTCCTACGACATCGGGAAGTAGGTCGGGCTAAGGACTTATCAGCACCCCCTCGTACCTCTTATAATACTCGTAACATTCAATACCTCTCAGTTTTCTTCCTCGAAGATTTTTTTATGTTTCATGCGAAAGAAAAGCGATTATGTTGCGACGATGTTGGATGTTGAAGATTACGTGAGGCCATATAGATCTGTTGACGGTTACATACACGGGGATCGTGCATACCCTATGTTATCGTAACATTTATTTTCGATATTACGATTTGTTATAAGAATACTGTCGTCGTGAGTACATTTGCGTTGTTTTCTTTGTTTGTGTCTAGTAACATAGGAAATTAGTGGCCGCGCGTTCTAAGGCGTTGGTCCGCGGCCGCTCGCCTGCTGAGATATGGGTTCGAATCCCACCAGGGTCATGGATGTTTGTCTGTTGTGAGTGTTTTGTGCTGTCAGGTAGAGGTCTCTGCGACGAGCTTATCATTCTTCCATAGGTGTCCTACCGACTGTGGTGCGTCGTTGTGTGTGATCTAGAAACCTCGTGAATAAAGAGGCCCTGGCCCACTGGGGGGCTGGGGAAGGGGGGTGCTGTTGCGCCAAAAACAATATAGGAAATTGGTCGTTCCACTTTGTGTTATGGAACGGTTACATTACACTCAGAACATCCTGAAATAAGTAATTGTGTACAAGCTTTTGTAATTTGTAAACTAACTGCATAATAGCCTAGAAGAAATAATTCATCAGAGTTTTTAATTTTTGTCTGAAGGTTTTACTTTTATTTATTTCCACTTGTACCGAAACTGAAGTTGTCTGAACAACTGGTGTTCTGTAAGGGACAAATGTTGGAGGGTTATTGGTGGAGCCAAGTAGGGGTGGAATGTAATGAAGCAGGGTGCTTTCAATTAGCCTTCATCTCATTTACGTCCGAAGGAAGAGCTTTGTGAAAAAGAAACTTCTGGAGTATAATATTCCTTACAGTAAGCATCTGTTCACAAAATGATGGCATAAATTAGGCAAGGTTTAAAGAACCGTACACATTTTCTGTGTATACCACCACCTCCACTACCTCCCTTTGCCCGCTGTACTATGCCCTGATGTACAAATAACAAGAGGAGACCACTCTTACGTGAAATGTCTATATGAATGGGGAGTCTTTGAGAACGAAGTAGCGCTTTTGTGTTCGTTTGTGATTTCTGAGTTTCTTGTTACAAATTTAGTCGTTCCTCTAAGATGCTGGTCTAACGTATATAAAAATAAGTACCGTAATGTTTGTTAAATAGTTATCGGAATGTTCTATTGTATGTTTTTTTTTTAATTATGCATTTTTACGGACTATTTGTAGAGATCAGACAGTGTAAATGTACCGTTTAAGTGAGTATTAAAAGACAAGTAACCTTAATGAAGTCTTTGCTAGAATGGGTACGTTCGTATTTGATACTAATGCTGTAAAAACCTTTACAAAATTCCAGACTCGTTTAACAAAAGAGGAAACGCGAAATATCCTCTTTCCCCCCCCCCCCCCCCAACCCCCGTGGCCCTTTTTTTTTTTTTTTTTTTTTTTACTTGCTTTTCTCCAAAATTTTTAAAAAACATTTTTTTTTATATAAAAAAAAAAAACCAAAA
>Ga0123355_10014391_pt1 | contig 12374 bp, 6 predicted proteins | sample TergutEmb28metaG_3_FD_89872 | JGI IMG/M metagenome (GOLD analysis project Ga0123355, IMG submission 89872) | Embiratermes neotenicus P1 segment gut microbial communities from Petit-Saut dam, French Guiana - Emb289 P1 | ecosystem: Host-associated > Arthropoda: Insects > Digestive system > Gut ...
CAAGATAACATGAATGTTGCATTGTACTAAGTGTAAAAATTAATTAATATATTTATTAATATAATTATAATTTATAATTTATTATTTTTTATATTTATTTATTATTAATTTTTTTTTTTTTTTTTTATTTATATATTTTTTTTTTTTTTTTTTTTTTTTTATATATATATATATATATATATATATATATATATATATATATATATGGGTTTCTGACCTAGTTTATAAATGATGCAAGTAACCTAAAGTTTTAATGAAATAATCCTAAAAGTAAAAAAGGAAGTCCTGTGTCGTTAGACCATGTGATTCTATGCATTGAAAGCTGGAACTATTTTCAGTTGTTATTTGTACTTTTGGGGAACTTGAAGTAGTTGTAAAAAGATTTAAAACAAAACAATGTAAAACTTGTGTGGAAAAGAATTTTAATTGAAATAAAACAATATTATTGCTTGCTGCAGGATTTAAATTCCCAGCAAATTTTTATGCAAATGTACTCAGTCAATTGCAAATGGTGGATACTGATGTGGATGTAATGTTATAGCTCAAGAAAAGTGTAATGACTATTGTGAGATTTGGGGACCTCATGGCAGTAGTCCTGAAGGTACATAACTTCTGGGATGTAATGCTGTGGTGTTGGGTGAATAATTCTGATGTTTCAAAAGATAGTAATGCTTCATCTTCAGAAGGTGTGAGTACTACAGTCCTTCAGAACATTGTGCACTGATGACCCACTGACATAGCATAATATCCCAGAAGACTTGGACCTTCTGTAACGAATACTGTTAAGAGAAGAAAAAACTTAACTGGATTTATGTACAGTAATTTACGTCATTGAATATTTTACTATTAGGATTTGAAAATTCAGGCCACATTACTGTGTGATTCAGAAAAGATATCAGGCTGTCATGACAGATATTAACCCTTTAAAGACAAAGTGCAAACTGCTTTATTTAAAGACCCAGTTCGTACTGCGCAGTAAACACTTTTTATCTTGGTTATAAAAACCAATCAGTTTATATTATATGGGGCAGAAGTTGCTGCTTGTTCTCAGATAAATACAAAACAAATAAATACAGTGTGGGCAGAACGTATATTTCTTAAGTGTTAAACCTGTTGGTGCACGAAACCAGTAGGCTTTAAAAGGTTAATGAGATGTTCTGCTCCTGGGATTTGACACTGTGTAGGATTGTGGATTGATACTGACATTTGAGTGGAATGTGCTGAAGTCCACCTGGATATAATTCCAGAACCCTGAAGATGGACGTGGCATATTCCTCTGAAACATCTGTGACAATGCATCCTATAAGCTGTCAAAACCAAGAAGATCATTGTCTGTTCTTTTATACACTGTCATCAGGTTAGGCACCTCAGTGTAATCTCCATTAGAGTACCTTATATGACTTTATTGTTTTATGCATTAGGATGACGAACCACAGATTCTGACAGTAAATGAAGAGGTGGAAATTGGGTCAAAAGTTGGAACTGTTGAAGCAGTGGATGAAGACATTGGTGAACATGGCATGATTGATTACCTTATAACATGTAAGTTATTGTCAGTGAGCACCAGGGTTGGAAATGGCTATGAAATGTGTAGATGCTCTAGCTTCAGTTAATTTTTCAAGGAATGCAAACCCAGAAGATGGTGTTCTAAATGTTTTTTGATTCAACATAAGACATGGGTAAACCCCCAAATCCAAAATTATAAATTGAATGCAGAGTTGAATAAAGAGAGACAAACTTGATGTCACTTACTTTATTATTTCATTATTTAATGTTCAACATGTTTCGGATGTTAATACATCCATCTTCAGGAGCTTGCGACTTATTTATTGAGTTATTTCGTTGGTTGTATTGCTCTGGTTCGATGTGTGTTGGTGTTATGTTGTGGTTTGGCTGGGGTGGTGAGGTATCCGTATCCAGGCTGAAGCACTGCAATGAAGCCTTGTGGTAGCAGTATTTATGCCTTAAAAGTCATCATAGAAATGTATTTTTAGGTGTTGTTTATACAAATATATAAAGCGAACAATAATTGGAGGTTATATATGTTTATCAGCCTGTCTTCCATCAACAATTACATTGATATTTGATCTTTGAAAGTATACAGTGGTCGCTGATATAATTTTGATAGGGATATGTATAGAATGTAGTTTGGGTAACTGCTTTTTGTGTGCTGTGCAACCTGTTTGATTTTGTTGCAAGTGATGACTTGTAACAAAGAACTGTTACATGACATTACGTATCTCATTACGAACTACAGATTTGTGTGAAATATTTTTTGTTATATGAATACTAAATGGAACTACCTGGCAAAATATTTTTTGATTTGAATATGAGACGTACAGAACTGAAATGCTTTCAAGGATGCTCATTGGTGAAGGTATTGGAACACTTAGAAAAGTCAGCTTTGGTAGTTAGACAAGGGTTGCGTTCACACACTAGTTGGCATATTCCAACTATAGGGAATTGTTTGGAGATAGGATACACCAGCTTATGCAGTGCAGTGACTCCTGTCTAAATGTATGTGTAGTTTTTTCCCCAACTGCTGCAAGAAATTTACCTTTTTTTATCATCAACAATGGGTTTCAGTTGTACTTGCCTTGTAGTGCAGTTAATTTTGTAAATAATTAAGTTTGTCGGTGAAATTTACAAAATAATGAAGAATATAAAAATAAAGAGGCAATTAAAATTAATGTTTTCCTTAAGCGTAAAAAAATATTAATCTAACTGATGGTTTCTAAAGTCCTTGCTATCAATGGAATTCAGAAATGTTCATACTTATGAGAGCGTGCTTGAATTTTCAGATGGCAATGAAGAGGGACTGTTTATTATAAACCGCACCGCAGACAACAAGGGGATGATTACTGTAGCAAAAAGAATAGATAGAGAAGCTGGTTCAGAACATTTACTGACTGTCAAGTGTTTCAAGAAGTCCGCCAAGCCTCGCAGTTTGAGGAAACAATACAACAGACAGGTACCAGCTTTGGTCTTTGAAATGTGCCTTTGAGCAATCTTTAAATTTGATGCAATTTTTAGTATTTAATTTGAACATTTACCCAACAGTATGAATTTTGTGAATTACAGAATAATGGATACAGTATGTCAGCATTTTATGAGTGCACTGTGTTCTAAATTGTCACATGACAAGTCATTTTACTTCAAAACACAGTAGGCTGATAACTGTTGATTCTATTAGTCCTTCAGTGACAGGTTTTAAATTCCAGCTGCTGCACTGGACAGAGGGGTTTTAAATTGTTCATAAATGTAAATACATTCACAACTGTACAGTGTACTGAAGCTGGCAACATGTGACAAATTACGGGGTTGTACACTGCACTGAGACCGGTATTGTGCTCTTCTGGGATGTGATGCTGCGAGTTGAGCAGGTGCATATGGACATTTTGTAGGAACCTGTTGGCTTCATTTTCATGGTGGAATAGGAAAATGTGGAAGACCATAGGCACTTTCGATGTAGGAAAGAGATGACTAGAATTGGGAATGTCTGTTGTTTATATATGTTCAGATGATTCCAATTGCATTGTCTCTGTACTGGCTGTTCTTTCTTTCATAATGTTTTGTAGCCATAAGAAGAACTTTTACATTATGTAATGATATGTTGAGCGGAGAAATTGGCAAGAATGAAGATTTCTTTGTTAACAGGACAATTAAATAACAAAAAGTTATTTTCACTTACAGGATCCATCAGAAAGACAAGTGAAAGTTCTAATACTGGACATTGATGACAACAAACCTGTTTTTACAAAAGACAATATTACCTTAGGTAAGTCGTACAGAGTGAACTCTGCATTAACTGTTGCTGTCTGGTTTAACTGCTTTGATTCATTACTAATGTGTGAAGAATAGATACTTCTATTGTAAAATAATGAAAATAATAATACCTATGTATTTTCACTAGTGGAGAATAGGCAAAAATATAACTTTATCACATTCTTACACTTAAATAATATTCCTTTAACAGCACTATATACATCTATGATAGCAGTGGTCACGCTACAGACACTGCGTTTTTATTTTTTAGGGGTTATATGTGTGTACCGTTGTCTCCATATATGCTACCTAACAGAGTCTTTGTTGCTGTGATTTCAGGAGTCCGCCTAAATGTTCCTGTGGACACATCATTGCTTACATTGGAGGCAGTTGACAATGATGCAGACTCTCAACCTGTTACATACAGGCTAGTCAACTCCACATTCTTCTCTCTCGCACCATCGGTTATAGACACTGTTCCAGTGTCATCAAATCACAGTACAGTTTTTAGACTTGATAATGAGACAGGAGAACTGAGAACAGCAGGCAGTATGGTCGGTTTTGTGGATGGCTTCTTCAAGTTACAAGTGACAGCAAACAACAGTGATGTTCCTGGTAGAGAAGTGAATACCTCAGTCAAGGTTTGGAATGCTATAATTTTGTATCTGTTGTTCAGTGAATGAACCTAGCTATCTCACTGACTCTATGGAGCAAGGCTAGTTTTAAGAGTGTACTAGATGGTTAGCTCCTCAAGAATTTGCCTGTGTTTTATGGGACCTGCAATTTTGTTGTTTGTTATTCTGTATGGATGACTGTCTGGTATGCATACAAGTACCAAGTGTTGCATAAATACAGTTGTTTCTCCTGATGATGGGCACATAGTCGCCCAAAACATGTAGAGAAAAGAAATAAACATAAAAAAAAATTGTGCACCAAATTTGGCTTTATTTCCAAGGCTATGCTGGATATTTTTATGAAAATTGCAATATCACTGTGCTGATTTGCTCCTTTTTTGCTTTAATAAGTATTCTACTAAGGCTTAAATTGGAATTGTTAGTCACAAACTTGAAACATCATTCCTAGGAGCACATTTGTAACATAAATAGGAGAGTGTCTGTATGTGTTATTTGTGTGTATGAAATACCATTCTATGTTGGTCTCCATTTTTCAGTGCCATAGACTGAGTAATGTCACTCCTTGTTTTCTAACATGTGTTACACACATGTGAAACAAGAGAAATCCAGTGATGACCACAGATGTTACAATGAGGAGGTGTAAGAGCTTGCATAAAAATAATTTTCAGATGTTGCAATAATAAGCAAACTCATAGTCAGCACTAATATTATAAGCTATCCTATGTTTTATATGGGAGGCAGGATGGCTGAGTTTGTATACTGTCTGGGCTATAGCTTAAGAAGACTGAAAAATCCTGACTTGATAATTGGCAGGGGCATAGAAATCTCCTCTTTTCCAACGTCCAGTCTGGCTTAGGGGCCCACCATCCATTGAATACAACAGTCTCTTTCACCAGGGAGTAACGCTTGTGGGTATGAACTAGTGTAGAACCTAAGAGTGTGTGGAGCCATACCTCCTACTGTAATTAAACAGAAGGATAGCTTTAACATTTTGTGTTTAATGTGACAATTTTGGAACATTTCTTTCATATTTTTGTATTATAATTACATATTATTTTTCAGGTAAGATGATTATATACTACAGGTCCACAGTCCCTTATCTGAAATTTTTGGGGGCAGTTTTGCTTCAAAATTCAAAATATTTCAGATTTTAGACGGTAATACGGTTCATATACTGTATATTGTGTAACATCCCCACCAGGGTTTGAGGTAGCCCCTGGTAATCAAACACATTACTATTTTTGCTGCAAAATGTATGATTATTCACCTTCAGTAGGATAAATAAGACCGTAAATAGTATTATAGTTTTTCTATGGTTTATTTATATGCTATAATAATAAACTGGTAAATGGAGTAGAGGGGTAAATGTGGACAAAACAACAAAAAAGATAAGGTATGAGCAAACAGAAGAGGCGTGTGTGACCGGTAGGGGCACTGAGACACAACTGACACTTCACACCTGCATCTTGAGTGACGTGGGTAAAAACGTTTGATTTTCAGCGGTTTTCGAATTTTGAAATGGCAGATGAGGGATTGTGAACCTGTATTATTTATTATACTTCATTACAAAAACTACGGTTTTTATGATTTATAATTTTAAAAAATATATATTTTTGAAAATATTTTTACAAGAGCACTGTTTCAGAAATGATATTCTTATCCATTGAATAATTATTGGATGTTGTATTCTGTTATTTTGCTTACAGATATTTGTGCTTCGTGACAGAGATCTTTTGAAGTTTGTGTTCAGCAAACCACCAACAGATGTCAGACGAATACTTAATGACTTCCAGAGGGAGGTAGAGAAGGCACTGCTACTGCCTGTCAGCCTCAACATTTATGACACCCAATTTTATGCTAAAGAAGATGGCAGTCTTGACTTCAGCAGTACAAGGTTTGGCAACATTCTTTGAAAATTAAATCTTCTTTCTCATTTATACATCTGTAAACACTGCCTTTACAAATGGAACATGGTACCTAATTAGTCAAAGCTCAACAGTGCATATCACTTTGCTTGTATTTTGTCATGGTTATGTTCTTGGAAAGCAAATGCAGAACTGATCTCAGAAATGGCAGCAGTGTTGGTGTTTTTCAATTGGTATTATAGTGTTGTCAGTCAGTGTTAGCGATATCAACTTGTGTTGATGAGATACACACGAACCGTTACTAGTGTGATGTTTATTCTATCAGGCTGCCTTTCCAACTTCATAACTGCATATTCAGTGCCACCGCTCCTTCAGAGTGTCCCTTAAGAGCTGCATGAGTTGGTGGAAGTTTTATGTCTGATAACTGTACCTAGAGATAAGAATTGTCAAATTTTTCCATTGGATTTTCAGTACTTATTCCACTGATCGGTAACACTTTATATCAACATTACCTGTCGTCTTATGCTGAGCACAATGGTTGTCTTGTTTAAAGCCTTTATAGTCATAGGCTGATTGGTTGCTGGGGTTTAGAGTTTGAATTCCACTCAACAAGTAGATGTTTTAATTTGTTTCTCTTGTCACCTTTGGTCTTCCTTATCACCACTGTTTTGGCAGTTCTCTCAAGGACTATCCCCCCCTCATGTGAAAAGTCAGTGAATATTGGGAAAGTGATTTACATGATTATTGAGAAAACTTGGGAAATTCAGGGAAATTGCTCTGATGAAAGAGTATGTTCTCGTATTAATTCATGATTGTTTAATTTGTTTGTTTGGTTGTTTGTTTCAGTTCATGTTTCCAGTTGGTTGGTAAGGAGAGCTATGACCTTAACGATATGCAATCATTACTGCAGGATCCAAACAATATTGACCTGTATGATGTTTATGATAAGTACAATGTGGAAGGTGTGCAGGTAAATATTTTTAAGACATATGAAATAAAACTCCCATTTAATATTCCTTAATTTAAGGTTTCCCTCATTTACTATCCAGTGTCACAAATCTGAAGCCAGTAATTTATAAATATTTTCACTCTAAGATTTTCTTAATTTTATTTTTAAAATTTGCTGCTCCTGAAAAAAACACTGTTTCAGGAATCGTACAAATATCATAAAACAATTACCACATGAAGAGCCAAGAATTTGTTTTTGGCTTAATTTCAAAACATCATATCAGGGCCAGATTTAAGCATGTTGTGGTCCTTAAGTTTGAACACTTAAGACCCCTCCACCATTACTAAAGTTCAGGTTTCATGCTTGTGGAAAGGTATGTGTGAAAATAATTGTTATCACAGTAATTTTCATTATTTACAAATGTCATTTTTCTTCTGATGTGGCCCTGCTGAGGACCGTTGTAATGTAAGACCATACGTTGTAGCTTGGTTAGCTTATGTGTAAATGTGGCCCTGCCACATGCTTCCAATTTTTAATATTTATTATTATTTATTTGCTTTCCAATGACGATATTTCCTCTACCACAATTTACATATGACATAAATGTAGTATAGATTGTAGTGCCTGTTGGAACTGCTATGAAACTATGTTGGCTGTGATATATGTGAGCTGTAAATATCTTTATGTTTGATAGAAATCTAGTGATTCAGTCATACAAGGTGTCAAAGTAAGGCAACATTCTGTTGGTATTCATGCTTTGAAAGAAACCAGATGTTGTTGGCCAGAAACCAAGTTTTATTCTCCTTTTTGTATATGTGTTAGAACACATGGATATTTTCTTCTTTTATGACTGCTGACGCAGTGGTTGGTGTTTCTAAAGCTGCAGCATTACTAAGACGACCTCTGGATTGAAATTTTTAACTTTAGTCCCTGCTTTCTAGGCACGTGTATGCGCATTGTCGGCATCCTGAAATTCCTTCCAGAGAATCACAGCATAGTTTGATTACGTGCAAAACTGTCGTTGCTGGTGCACAGTATAATATTTTAAATTGATTTATTACACCACTGTGTACCTCAGGTATTCCTTGCAAAGATACATCATTCATTCTTTCATTCCCTTTCATTCCATTGACATGTGCATAATGTGAAGATTGCTTGCCGTTCTCAGGATCTTCTTCCATTCTTCTCTGTTGTATACCCTTTTCTTCCACCTTTTTTCACAAACTAGTCTTCCATCCTCCCTCACTTTATCTTGCCATCTGTTTCTTGGTCTACCTCTCAACCTCGTTGTTTCCAAATTCATATATAGTACTTTTCTGGGAATTCTATTTTCTTCCATTCTCAGTACATGCCCAAACCAATGTAATCTGTTTAACCTTTTTGTCTCTGTTATAGTGGGTTTTTTTTAACCATTGCATAAATTTCTTTACTGGTTAATATTCTCCAGTTCTCTTTTCTATTGTCATATAGTGGGACTAAAATTCTTCTATACACTTTCCTTTCAAAAATGTTTATTTACTTTTTATCTCTCTATGTAATTATCCAGGTTTCTGATGCATATATTGAAGTTTTGTCTATTATTGTGTTCTTTAGTCTTAATTTTGGTTTTTAGATATATTTTTATTTCTAAAAAAATTTTTGTAACATAAAGTATGTTTTATTAACATTTTTTATTCTTTCTTGTAAATCTATTTGGTGCTTGTTATCTTCATTGAGTATAATACCATCCCTGTTAAAATACTACTCGTACATAACATTTAATAAATCTCCAACATGTTTCAATCAATTCATGTGCTGCAAGACACAATCATATAAAGAATATTGAAAACATTTTATGGATATGTACAATGACCTAGTTTTATAACATCAACTACATTGATCTATGGATTAACATATTTTGAGGATTTCACCAGTATTTATATATAATGACATTTTAAGTAGTAATAAATTTAAATTATAACAATCATAATTTTTTTTTAATATTCAGGATAAATAACAATAGGTGGAGACAAAGAATATATTGTACTGAAATTAGGATATACACCAGTGTATAAGCACTGCCTTTTGTGGTATCTATATGTCCATATTTTAGCTTGTTATGACTATGTATCTTATGAAATATGAAGTTCTCTGGGACTTGGAAACGCCACTTGTTGATCCATGTGTGATGATCTGCATTGTCTGAAACATTTTGGAGATGTATTAAATGACATTTCAAACTGGCATGTGCACAACAATGGTGTTTCTGTGTGTGTAAGACACTGAACATATTGCCTTCATGTGACATCGTACACATGATTCTAGCATTAACATGACAGGGAATTGGTTGGTTTCAAAATATAATGTAATGTATTTTCCAGAAAGATATGAATACAGGAATAAAAGGTAAGTTTTATGAGTGAATGTCCCATGTTGCAGAGATGTGCTCCAGTTATTGCAAAGGCTGAGGCTTCTTGGATTCAGCTGTGGGTCTTGGCAATCGCATGTTTCATTGGGATAGGCGCATCAATGGCAGGAATTGCTACGTGTTGTTTACATGGGCGGTAAGACCCGAAATCAATATTTACCATCATTATTTAAATCTTATGTAGTATTGTAGTGGATGTCGGAATGTGGCTGGCCTTCCACAAAATCTTATCTCGACAAATACTACGGCGAAAGTGTTGTATAGCGTTTGCAGGGTAGTTTTATGCTGCCACTAATCAGATTACTTATCTGATAAAAAAAGGCTCCAAGACAATATAATAAGATCATCTAACTATATATTCTAAACAACTATGTTCACAATATATGCAGTGGGAATGAAGAAATAAGCTCTCAAATAATTTTGAAGTGATAAAAGTTAGCTTGCCTGAACATAAACCAAATTACGCAAATTTAGAATTTAGAATAATTAAATCCAAATTCGATCCGAATGTATGCAACTCAGTTTAGTCGGAATTTCCAAAACAATCAGCATGACTTACCTGGTAAAATTAGCAGACTGAAGCTCATTGCAAGTTTCACAACCAAACTGTGTACTGCCTTCACTTATAATCTTCTACATGAACTTAGGATACGTAACTGCAGTAACAATGTAAGTAGACATTGCATGTTAAATGCGTATTGAGAGGTCGTTTACCGTGCTAATGGGTTTATATAAAGGCGAAGCATAATGTCAGCTATTCCAGAAAGTTTAGCAAACTGTCATGTCACTTTCAGCTGTACGATGCCTCTATGTCCAATGAACGGCATCGGTATTTGCTGAATAAATGAAAAGTGCGTGGCAGTCACTTCCTGCCTGTATGTAACAAATAAAATTTCTATTCCAAGTTACAAATTATAAGTTTCAAACCAAATGTCAATTAAATATACATTACATCACAAATGCCTGGAAGAGAACTTTTATGTTTATGTAAATTTATGCAGTATCACCAGCATCACCACTGTCATCCATTTGTCCATATGTTTCTGCCAATGTGAGATATCCTGTCATTCCTTCAGTTCCCTTCTTTTGTTTATTTCTATTTTCGGTACTAGATAATTATACACATTATTTTTGTAGTGCCATAAGTGGCTCATGTCACCTGCTGTTGAATTGCACAAGAACCCTTTAATGCATGAAGCAATCACCATGCAGTCCAGCAACAATAAGTTAGAGAAGTGTCATTGTCATGTGTTTTCCCAACTAGCAAGACACCAATCTTTCTCTGAATAGTTTCCCTAGTAAGAAAGGTTGTTGAAATCGAAATAATTTCTTACTGCTTTGCCATACATAATTTGCAGGTCTGTTCTTTATGCTGCACTGTAATATTATAATTTTTTTTAAATGTTAGGTATAAACGACACACAAAACGCAGCCTGTTACGTGAGTGTTCCAGAGTTCCTGTTTCTAGCATTGGGTATTTATCAAGTACAGGAGGCCCTCCTACTATGATAATAACACCCCAATCTGCAACACCAGAAGGTCCAAGGATGTACGAATGGGTCCACGATGGCACAGCCTTACCTCCGGGACATGATAACATGTCATATCATAGTTTTCCAACAAGGTAACAGTTCTACTTTCTTCTGTTATTTTATTGTTTGGAGAACAGATTCTAATTTTGCAAAGAATTTCTGTGAAGTTACTGCATTACCCTTTTGAAGCAAAAAGTTGGTAGACCAGAACTTTGTAAAATTACTTCCTACCTCCCACACAGAAAACAGTGAGTCTGCATTGCAAAGAACAAATACTGTTTGTGTAAATAATTACTGCCTATTCTGAGAATCATACAGCACCCATCAATATATTCTGGTGTGAAATATAATTTTTAGTGTTAAATGAGGTGGTACATATTGTTAGCACTGTGCTTCGGAGGGTTGAATCTTGATACACCTTATTGTTACCACTGGTTCAGTAGAAACTGTTTGGGGAATATATTTCCAATATCTTTTATTTAATTTTGAAAATTTATTGACAGAAATACAAAATTAAGAAATAAATATGCAATTTACTGTGTGTTCTACCCATTTTCCAGTTGTATCATTGCCTCTGATTATAGAAATTTATAAAATTATTTTAATAAAGGGCCATAATATGACAAGTTGAGCCTAGAGATTGTGGTCTTGGCGGTCATGACATCATGTAGACTGCAACCAGTGTTGCAGGGGAATATTAAGCCTCATATGTACCATGAACATGGAGGCAGAAGATTCCTCTGTAAAATTTCCAACTACCTACAAAACTACGCATTGTCATAACCAGAATACCACAATACTAATTACGGCCATTGTTTGGGAGGTGAATTTTTATGTAGCCTTGACGATGAATGCCTTGTGAAACGTGATTTTGACCGATAGCCATGTGACTCTTACAACATAGTAGTTTTTAGAATTATTACATGTTGTTGCGTGTGATATAGCATAAACATAATATGCCAGAGAGTTAAATGTTGTACTGTGATGAGATTATACTCAGATGAGTGCTGCAAATGTCAAAAAAGCAAGTGAAGCTATGACATCTGTCTTCCTTCTTTAAGGAAACCTTATATTTTATGATATTGTATCAAAGTTATTTTCATTTTTATTCCATGCAATAGTCTAATGATTGGATATTGGCCAACTAATTGCATTGTTATATGTTTTTAAAATATTTATTTACAATTAACACTTTAAAACATATCACTTTGTTTAAAATTC
>Ga0123355_10014392_pt1 | contig 12374 bp, 11 predicted proteins | sample TergutEmb28metaG_3_FD_89872 | JGI IMG/M metagenome (GOLD analysis project Ga0123355, IMG submission 89872) | Embiratermes neotenicus P1 segment gut microbial communities from Petit-Saut dam, French Guiana - Emb289 P1 | ecosystem: Host-associated > Arthropoda: Insects > Digestive system > Gut ...
TAACCGATGTGTATAAATTTTGATGTTGACGTTGTCTGGATTGCTTCGGCCCTGTGGTGCACTGGCTTTTTGGCTGCCGTTGGCCTCGCAATGACAGTTGGACGTTGCGTTGCTACGGGATGTCCGTGATAGTTCAATTGTCATTGCGAGGACTATGGCGGTTGAATTGTGATACAGTACAAGTCCGAAGCAATCCAGATGGCCGATGTGTATAAATTTTGATGCAGACGTAAGCTGGATTGCTTCGGCCCTGTACTGCACTGGCTTCTCAACTGCCGTTGGCCTCGCAATGACGGTTGTACGTTGTGTTGCTACCAGTTATAATAATGCCTCAACGAAAGGTTTGATAACCCATGAAACAGTCATATTACAGATATCGCATCACTTTCGCAAAAGAAGGTGCTGCCCGCTTTTTGGGGCATCTGGATTTACAAAGCCTTTTCCAAAAGGCCATAAAGCGCGCGAAGCTGCCTGTTGGATATTCTGAGGGGTTTAATCCCCATCAGCTGCTTAGCTTTGCGGCACCGTTGCCGCTGGGAATGGCCGGCAAGGCGGAGATACTGGAAGTTTTCTTGACCCACGAGGTGACGGAAGGCGACATCGTGACCGCCCTTGATGCCCAAATGCCGCTGGGTATGACGATACGCAGGGCAACCCATGTGCCGTCTATCGGCAAGTCCGCTGCGGCCTTGATGCGGATTGCTACATACAGCATCGCTTTTTCGGCGGCTTTGGGTCTTGATGAAATAATTGTGAAAATAATGAACACCGAGACAATAGTAGTTCGCAAAAAAAGCAAAAAGGGCATGTCCACAGCGGATATCAGGCCGGATATTTTTGACCTGGCAGTTGTTGGCAAGGCCTTGCACGCAACCCTGGCCTGTGGTAGTGAAAGAAACCTTAAACCCGAGGTTTTGGCTCAATATATTTTGCAGCTGGCGGGCATTGCGCCCGAGGACTGTGACATCACTTACGAAAGACTGGAGATTGGCCTAAAATGAAGAAAATTTATATACAACACCGTGCGGATGGCTTTGTGACGGCCTTAGCGGAAAATGGCAAGCTGATTGAGCTTATCCGTGATTATGACGATGGGCAAAATGCTTTCGTGGCTGGCAACATCTACGCTGGGGTTGTAAAGCAGATAAATACGGGATTTTTGTTTTTGGATGTGGGCCTGGAGAGACAGGCCTTTTTGGACACCCGCGATGCGCGGGAGCGCGGGCTTTTTGATGACCACAAACTGGCCGTAAAGCAGGGTGACACACTGGTTGTGCAGGTTTTGCGAGATGCTGTGGGCGAAAAAGGGCCCACGGTCACGTCTTGCGTCTCTTTTACGGGGCGTTATGTTGTTATGTCAAAGTCCAATGGCTTTGATAGAATCAACATTTCGCGAAAGATTACTGATGCGGCGGAAAATGTCCGCTTGAAGAGCCTGGGCGAAAGGCTTGTGCCCCAAGGCTTTTCTGCCATAATGCGCTCTGCTTCCGAAAATCGGGATGAAGATAATATTGTGGTGGATTTGCAGCAAGTGATGCTAAAATTTGAGCAATGCGATCATTGGCAGTACGCAAAAGGCCCGGCTGCGCTGTTTGCGGAGTCGTCTATCATCAAAACCCTGCACGAAATTGTCGGCGACGATATTGATGAAATTGTGGTTGATGACCTTGAAGCCGTCCAACTGTTTGAGGGTCTTGCGCTTAACATCCGCCATTACAACGAGGATGTGCCCATCTTTGAGGGGGTTTTTCTCAAAGCTCAAATTGACAAGTTGCGCGACAAGCGCGTGTGGCTAAAATCCGGTGGGTTTATTGTGATAGAGCAAACCGAGGCGTGCATTGTGATAGATGTAAACAGCGGCAAGTTGATAGCGAAAAAGGGCGATGCCGCGCTGAAGGTCAATATGGAAGCCGCGAAGGAAATTGCATATCAAGCGCGGCTACGCAATTTGGCGGGCATTATTATTGTGGATTTTATCGCGATGAGGTCGGCAGAGGATGCAAACAGCTTAACAGATTTTTTGCGTGCGGAAATGGCGAAAGACCGTATACCTGCCACAGTTGTGGGAATGACGGCTCTGGGGCTTATGGAAATTACACGGAAGCGCACGAGAAACAGTTCTGGCAATTTTGGTAAGGCTGTGATATAATAGACCTGCTCGAAAGCCCCATTTCTACTTAGCGAAATAGACTTTCAACTTGTTGGCGCTAGTGCCGATAAGCAAAGGTCAAGCGTTCGAAATTGCATTGAGCTTAGTGGATGCGGACAACGGTATGAGCACACATCTTTTCGGCTTATTTTCCGCCCTTCCTGGCACTTTCGCTTTGCGAAGGTGGCCTTCGGCTGGCATGCCGCAGGCAAACCGCATAGGTCAGCTTCTCCTTGCGTGTCTCTAGACACGCGGTGGCGTTGCCTCCTTAGAAGGCTCGAAAAATCAGACTCGAAAATCCGTGCACTTATACTGTATCCACACACCCTAGTAGAAACAGGCTTCCGAGCAAGTCTAATCGCTTCATAAAAACAAACATTTCCTCGAGAGGAGAAATATTATGAAAATTGTTGATGTGGTGTGCAGCGCGGGGCGTACGGGGTTTTTCTTTGACGACCAGAAGGCGATAAAAACCACCGCCGTGGCCGATGGGCAAACCTACAAAGGCAAGCCCGCAACAGAGGGCTTTCGCAGCGTGCGCCAGCCGGGCGAATCTATTTCCGTGATGCTTGTGTTGGAAAACGGCCAGGTGGCCTTTGGGGATTGCGCCGCGGTGCAATATTCCGGCGCCGGCGGCCGCGACCCATTGTTTTTAGCCAAGGACTTTATCCCCGTTATAAACGAGGCGGTAAAGCCCCTTTTGGTTGGCCGGGAAATTACCACATTTAGGGAAATGGCGGCCCAATTGGATGCCATCACCCACAACGGAGGCCTTTTGCACACCGCCATACGCTATGGCATCACCCAGGCCGCGCTGGATGCTGTGGCCAAGGCTAACAACAAGCTGATGGCCCAGGTTATAGCGGAAGAATATGGCACGACGGTTTCTGATACGATGGTGCCCATCTTTACGCAATCCGGCGATGATAGGTATCTCAATGCGGACAAGATGATTTTAAAATCTGCGGATGTTATGCCCCATGCCTTGCTTAACAACATCAGCAAAGTGGGCAAAAGCGGCGAAAAGCTGCTGGAATATGTGCTGTGGCTGCGCAACCGCATTTTTGACATACGGGTGGATGAGGACTTCGAGCCCGTTTTGCACATAGATGTTTACGGCATGTTGGGCGAGATTTTTAATTCGGACTATGACACCATGGTTGTTTACCTAAGCAAGCTGGAAGCCGCCGCCGCGCCCTTAAAGATACGCATAGAAGGCCCTGTGGACGTGGGCGACGGCCCTAAGCAAATTGAAGCCCTTGCCCGCATACGCAAGCTTTGCGACGATAAGGGCCTTAACATAGAAATTGTGGCGGACGAATGGTGCAACACCCTGCAAGATGTGAAGGATTTTACGGATAACAAGGCTGGCCACATGGCCCAAGTGAAAACCCCAGACCTTGGGGGCATAAACAACACCATAGAGGCCGTGCTGTATTGCAAGCAAAACGGCATGGGCGCCTATCTGGGCGGCACCTGCAACGAAACAGAGCGCAGCGCGCAAATTTGCGCCCACATCGCCATGGCCACCCAGCCTGCACAGGTGCTGGCAAAGCCCGGCATGGGCACGGATGAAGGCTTTATGATTGTGTATAACGAGATGCAGCGCATTTTGGCGTTGAAGAACAGGCAGTAGTGGTTAAATAACACGAAATTTTAAAACCTTTAACCACGGAAGTCACGGAAATACACGGAAAGTGCATAAGGGCAAGGGGTTTTTCCGTGTCCTTCTGTGTTTTCCGTGGTTAAAATATCTTTTTGTGAGGTATTTTCATGACGATAGATGCATTTTGGCAAGAATTTTTAAATTTTGCGGGGCTGGATGGCTCTGTAAAATATGCAAGCTGCGATTATTTTGATAGCAACGAAGAAGGGGCCGCCAAATGTCTGGAGATGATTTTGGCCGGGAAGCAGCGGGCCTCTACAGGCAGTGGCCTTGGACGCAAAGAAAAACTTCCCCAGGTGGGAGATTATAATATAGTAACCGATTGGCATGGTATGCCCCATTGTGTGATACAGACAACAACCGTAACCATCATGCCCTTTAATGAAATGACATTTAAACTTTGCCACCGCGAAGGGGCATACGATAGCCTGGCAGCCTGGCAGGAGGACCATAGACGCTATTTCACAGAGATGGGAGAAGAGGCTGGATACAAATTTTCAGAAGATATGCCCATAGTGTTTGTGGATTTTGAGGTGGTTTATATAAAGAAACAATGAGGGGTTGTATGAAACAATCGAAATCTTACAGAAAAATATTGTCAGAGCCAAAAGAAAGAGAAAAGCTGATAAAGCAAATTTCTGGTAATTTTTTCAGAAGGAAGCTGGGCTTTGGCTGGGCAGACTTTATCTGCTCTCTCATTTTAGGCCTATCTCCAATGATAGCAATAACCCTGTTATTTAACATGCCCGGCGGCCCGATATTTACGGCAATTATTATCGCTGCCACCTTAGCGGCCATCTGGTTTCTGCCTGTCTCCTTCATGCGAAGACGCTTAAAATTTAGGGCCGTCCAGCAAAAGATGTGGAGAAATTTGGAGATGCGCCACGGCGGCCTGTTTAAAATTTTGGCTGAAATTAAACGGCTTCTTGAAGATGAGGATATGCCCCTGTATACTGTGAAAGAGCACGATAGCATATTTCATATTGTGGGCAAATGGTTTATCTGTATCAACCATAGGCATATAGCCCATATCTCTGAAATTGCAGAAGGGCATGAAAACAAGCAATATGTGGATATTGTAGCAGAATATAAAAATAGAAAGGTGGATAGCCCATGAAAAATGCAAGCATGAAGTTAAGATATTTTGTGGCGGGCCTTTTGGTCGCGACAATCTTGTCCACGGGTGTTGTGGCTTTTGCCAGCCCCGAGACAAGACAACTGTTTTTTGGCGTAAATGTAGTAGTGGACGGCGAGGCTCTAGAGCTTGAAGGCATCAACAGGCCGTTTATTTTGGATGGCCGCACATTTTTGCCCGTGGCCGTGATAGCCGAGGTGCTGGGCATACCCGTAGAATGGGATGGCGACACAACCACCGTCTATATCGGCATCAATACGCCGTTTCTTGGGCATTGGGAAGTAATTGCCATGAGCAGCCTAACAGAAGAGGAGCTTCAACTGGAAATTGAAGCCTTTGGCGCTATAGAAATTACATTTTTTGCCGGTGGCGTAATGAATTTCAGAGAAGGCAGATGGCTTGACTGGTATTTTTGGACAGCGGAAGACGGTATCATAACAATTTCTGACGATACAAGTGACGAGCTTATAGCATATAGCTTTTCAGGAGAATATCTTGTTTTGACATCTGTTGACTATCCTGACGACTATATAGTCCTTAGACCGATAGGAGAATGACCATGAGAGAATTTAGAGTATTATCACCCACGGCCATCCTGGGCTATGGCTTTCCCGCCGCATCCTTTGAAGAGGGTATGCGCCGTGCCCCCCATGTTATCGCCGTAGATGCCGGCAGCACAGACCCCGGGCCCTATTACCTTGGCAGCGGCAAATCCTTCACGGACAGAGGGGCCGTAAAGCGGGATATGGAATTTATGCTGGCGGCAGCCATGGACGCAAACATCCCTGTCATTATAGGCACGGCAGGGGGCAGTGGTGCCGACGATCATTTGCAATGGAATGTGGACATCATCAAAGAAATTGCCGCCGAAAAGGGCCTGTCCTTTAAAATGGCGGAAATTTCGGCGCAAATTGATAAAAATGTTGTGAAAAAACGGCTGGAGACGGGCGGCATTGTGGCCATGAAAGCGGCACCGGCCCCGACGGTGAAGGACATTGAGGACAGCACAAATATTGTGGCGCAAATGGGGCACGAGCCCATTATCGCCGCGCTGGAAGCCGGCGCACAGGTGATTATAACCGGCAGGGCATACGACCCTACGGTTTTCGCCGCCCTGGCCATAAAAGAGGGCTATGACGCGGGCCTGGCCCTGCACATGGGCAAAATTTTGGAATGTGCCGCCATCGCCGCCACGCCGGGCAGCGGAAGCGATTGTATGTTTGGATATCTGCGTGACGACTGTTTTGAGCTTGCCACTCTTAATCCCGTAAGAAAATGCACCACAACTTCCGTGGCGGCCCATACCCTATACGAAAAGTCCGACCCTACAAGGCTTCCCGGCCCCGGCGGCGTGCTGGATTTAACGCAAACCACCTTCGAGCAAGCAAACGAATCCACTGTAATAGTGCGCGGCAGCCGCTTCATCCCCGATGACGCGTATTTCGTAAAGCTGGAAGCCGCAAAGCTTCTTGGCTATCGCACCATCTCCTTCGCCGCCACCGCAGACCCCATAATGATAGGCCAACTGGACAAAATTGTGGAAGCCGTAAAAGAGCGCGTCCACACCAATTTTGACGGCATAACAAACTTTTTCCTGGATTTCAAAGTATACGGCACAAACGGCGCAAGCTTTTACGGCAACACTAGTAGGGGCGAACTGTGTTCGCCCTTATCCGAAGCCGCAATAATAATCGAAGCCGTGGCGCAAACCCCCGAACTAGCCGACACCATTTGCAGCTTTGCCCGCTCTACCCTTTTGCATTTCGGCTACGAAGGCCGAAAATCTACCGCGGGCAACCTGGCCTTCCCCTTTTCGCCCTCAGACTTTCGCGGCGGTGCCGTCTACGAATTTAGCCTCTATTGCCTAATGGCCACCGACGACGCCTGCCAATACTTCCCAATGAAAATTTACGACTTGAAAAAAGGGGTGCCATCATGATAAAATTATTTGACGTGGCGGAAGTTATCCGCAGCAAAAATTCCGGCCCATATGAACTTACCTTCGATATCATGTTTAAAGACCAAGCCACCTTTGAGGACTTTGCCTCGCGCAATATAATGACGCCAGCCGTCTTCGCGAAGCTTTACGGCATTGACGAAGCACAGGTGATGTCCGTCATCGCCTTTCCGCCATCCAAGGCCGTGAAGATAACCATCGTACGCCCCATTTCATCGGGCGCGCTGGGCGAAAAGGACGTGTACGGCGCCCAGCAGCATAAGCCGCTGCTGGGGTTTGAGTACTCGTGATGACAATTTCTTACCAATAACAACGAACCGTCCAACCGTATTGACGATTGCGAGGCAATCCAGGCAACGTCAATATCAAGATTTATACACATCAACCAACTGGATTGCTTCGGACTTGTGCTACATCATAATTCAACCACCGTAGTCCTCGCAATGACAATTGAACTGCCGTGGACATCCCTATAACAACGCAACGTCCAACTGTCATTGCGAGGCCAACGGCAGTTAAAAAGCCAGTACCGCCCAGGGCCGAAGCAATCCAGCCTACGGCAACATCAAAATTTATACACATCGGCCAACTGGATTGCTTCGGCCTTGCACTATATCATAATTCAACCATCGTAGTCCTCGCAATGACAGTTCAACTGTCGTGGACATCCAATTAGCAACGCAACGTCCAACTATCATTGCGAGGCCAACGGCAGTTGAAAAGCCAGTGCAGCACAAGGCCGAAGCAATCCAGCCTACGGCAACATCAACATTTATACACATCGGCCAACTGGATTGCTTCGGACTTGTACTATAATCATAATTCAACTACCGTAGTCCTCGCAATGACAGTTTAACTGCCGCGGACATCCAATTAGCAACGCAACGTCCAACTGTCATTGCGAGGCCAACGCCAGCCAAAAAACCAGCACAGCCCAAGGCCGAAGCAATCCAGTAAAATTGATTTGCAGGGGCGCTTCCTGTCGCCCGCTTAGGAGCCTCTATGAAAAAACCAACCAAAATCTTAATCATCGCGCTTTTGGCAGGTCTCTTTGTCTCCACGATAATTCCTATCGTGATAATCTCGCGCCTGTCAACGGATTTAGAGCGCACAAGAGCATCCCTCGCCGTCGAACAAGAAGTGCGCATTGCTACATCCTTCACGCTGCGCCAAGCACTTGAGAGGGGCGACATCGCGCGGGAAGTGCGCGCTAGTCAAGATGAGGTAATTGAGGAATATTTCAACATGCTTTTATCGGCATGGGATTCGCTGGAGACTGAACAGCGAGAACGCAACAGGCTTGCGCAAGAGCTTGAGGCGGCGGAAGCCAGCCTATACCGCCTTCGCAACCCCCAAAGAGAATTTTGGACGGCTCGGCACATCAGCCTTGATGACGGCCGCTATTTAAGATATTCGCGCCCCAATGAAAGGGGCTGGGTTGAATATATACATATCCTGGACGAAATTGGCATGACAGAAGGATATATCCCTGTTTACGACCGTGCTATCAGGGAAGAATCCATCGTATGGCGAGAATACACCCACGCCGTATCCCAGCCATCCATATCACCCTGCGGCAATGCGCTGCTGTTTGTAAAAATTGTGGAAGAATGGCATGACGGCGTTATTATATATGACATGGATACACGGGGATGGCGCACCATGGGCGGCATACGCGCCCATTGGGACCATGACGAAACCCAAACCGGCCCGCGGGATGCCGCCTGGCTGGACGAACATACAGCATTAATTTTGATAAAAGAGGTGCATGGGCGCCCCCTGCGGGGCGGTGTCCTATATGCCCTGGATACCCGCGAACATACATTAACACCGCTGGACATTCAGTTGCCCAAAGGCGGCCAGATATTTTCATTGCAGACAGCAGGGGATGTTGTCTACATGGATGTGCTGGTGGACATGTACCAAGCGTTGTTTTTCAACATATACCCGCATTCTATCTCTTTTGACGAGGTGCGCCGCCTGATATCTATGGGCGAAACCAGGAGAATACAGTAGGGGCGACCTGTGGTCGCCCGATTATGCGATGAGGCGAAGCCTCGAGCATACAGGTATTGCCACCATAACAACGGGCGACCGCAGGTCGCCCCTACAAGCTCATACTAATCTCAATTTAAAACATAGAGTGACAAGCTGGAGCCAAAACGCACGCAACGCTCCAAGCGTGCGGCTTTGGCGGAAGCGCAGTCAGTCTATGATTTTAAATGAGATTAGTATCAACCCCATATTACAGGAGGGAATTATGAGAAAAATATTAGCGGCAACTTTAGCGGTTGTGATGATATTGGGCATATTTGCGCCAATGGGCCTACAGGCCAATGAAATAAGGGTTACTATAGACGGCGTGACCGTGGATTTTGAAGGCCAGCCACCCGTAATTGTAGGTGGACGCACGCTGGTGCCTGTACGCGGCGTGTTTGAGGCCCTGGGCTTTGATGTGGGCTGGAACCAGCCCACACAAACCGCTACGCTTGTAAGAAACGACTTTACGGTGGTTATTTCCATTGGCAGTGCCAACTTTACCACCAACGGCGCAAGCTATCCGCTGGATGTGCCCGCGCAAATTATAGGCAACAGGACGATGCTGCCCATACGGGCGGTGCTGGAGAGCGTAGGATATTATGTGGACTGGAACCAGTCCACCCAGACGGTGCTGGTTAGCACAACCCGCGTTACGACACCCAAGGTTGCGGTGGGCAACAATCATTCTATGGCATTGCACACGGATGGCAGCCTGTGGGTGTGGGGTGATAACGCTTTTGGGCAGCTTGGCAACGGCAGAACGACCAGATATGGCGCGCAAGATGTAATTGTTGAAAATAATAATGAGCTTAGGCCTATCAGGATAATGGAAGGCATTGTGGATATAGCGGCTGGTATCGACTTTAGCCTGGCTGTAAACACAAATGGAGAGCTGTTTGCCTGGGGGCGCAATGATATTGGCCAGCTGGGCGATGGTACACGTACAAACCGCGCAACACCTGTAAAAATAATGGATGATGTTGTTTTTGTTGATGCCGGCGGCTTTACATCCATTGCTATCACCAGCGATGGACAGCTATGGCAATGGGGCAATGATGTTACGAGATGGGGCCATAATGAAAATTTCCCAAGCCCTAGGCGCTTGATGAGCAATGTAATGACGGCAGCGGCAGGCAGCGGCCATATTTTGATGGTGACAAATAACAACCGCCTGTATGGCATTGGTATGGTGCAAAATTTGGGCATTTATGATGGCAATCCCAACCTAAGCCCTGTGTGGCAAGGCAGCCCTCACGTAACGCAGCCTACCCATATAATGTCAAATGTTCAGGCCGTAGTATCCAATAGCCAAACATCTTTCGCGCTTACAACGGGCGGCAGGATGTATGGCTGGGGCCCAAATTCCTTGGGTGACATAGGCATAGGCAGCAATGAGTTTTGGATAAATTTACCTCAATTTGTGATGGCGGATGTTAGGGAAATTTTCACCGGCAGTATGGCCCTAAGAAATGATGGCAGCTTGTGGATTTGGGGTGCTATAGACGATGCCTTTGATAACAGGATAGCAGGCCCCGGTGGGCAAACTGAGGAAGTTGGCGGGTCTTTGATGGACAATATTGTGAGATACGGCAACAGCCCCGTGCGGCTGATGGATAATGTGATAGCTGCCGCCGGTATTGGCGTTGGGCATTATCTTGTTGTGGATAGAGAGCTTAACCTATACGCTTGGGGACGCAACCAATTTGGCCAGCTTGGTACAGGCAGGGTTAATGCTTATGAGCATGGCGAACCTGATGAGTATTGGACGCCTATTTATCTCGTTGAAGACAATAACGAAGCAAGCCCTGTGCGCATTGGAAGCATGACGGGCAGCCGCATATATATTGTGCAAGCGGGCGACACCCTTTGGAGCATCGCCCAGAGGATTTTTGGAGATGGCGAGCGTTATCGGGACATACTAGAGGCAAATGGTTTTACGGATACATCGCTATTTACTGTTGGAACCGCGCTTATTATACCTGATGCGTAAGGAAGATAAATATGAGAGAAATACATGTAAATGACATAACACAAGCAGTTGCAGACCTTTGCATCAAGGCCTGTGTTGTTGTTGCGCCCGATATCCGGGCGTATATGGAGCGCATTGTGGATGAAGAAACCGGCGTGGCCCAGCAAGTGCTGCGGGATATGCTGGAAAACCAGGATATTGCAATACAACGCAAAATGCCCATTTGCCAGGACACGGGCATGGCGGTGGTTTTTTTGGAAATTGGCCAGGATGCCCGTATTGTGGGTGGCAATGTGGCCGAAGCTGTCCATGAAGGCGTGCGCCGGGGCTATGAAGAGGGCTATCTGCGAAAATCTGTTGTAGCAGACCCCATAAACCGCGTAAACACAAAGGATAACACCCCCGCCGTGATACATTATGATATTGTGGCGGGGGATGGCGTGAAGATAACCGTATGCCCCAAGGGCTTTGGCAGTGAAAATATGTCCCGCCTAAAGATGTTTGTGCCGGCGGATGGCATTGCCGCTGTTGAGGACTTTGTGCTGGAGACGGTGAAGCTGGCGGATTCTAACGCATGTCCGCCTATTATCGTGGGCGTAGGCGTGGGCGGCACTTTTGATTATGCCGCAAATATGGCCAAACGTGCGCTGGTGCGAAAGATAGGCTCGCGGCACCCTGATGAATATTGGGCGGGCATAGAGGCGCGCCTGCTTGAAAAGATAAACGCCACAGGCATTGGCCCTGCGGGCTTTGGCGGGCGCACAACGGCCATGGCGGTGCATATCAATACCTACGCGACGCATATCGCGGGGCTGCCGGTGGCGGTGAATATTGGCTGTCATGTGAATCGGCATGAAGAGATGATGTTATAGCTTGGGGGAGCTGTGTCGACTAAAGTCGACTAAAGATTGCGACTAAACTCGCGCAATCTCCGAGTTCAGTCGGAATCTTTAGCCGACTTTAGTCGGCATTACCTATAAAGCGAAGGGGCAGGGTAAAGCAAAAATGAACAATATCAAAGAAATCAAAACACCTCTTGATGCGGACACCATAAAAAGCCTTAAATGCGGCGATATGGTGTGCATTACGGGTGTTATATATACAGGGCGCGACGCCGCCCACAAGCGCATGGTGGACATGCTGGACGCTGGAAAGCCGCCGCCCTTTGAATACGCCGGCAACATAATTTTCTACGCGGGGCCAAGCCCCACCAAGCCGGGGGATGCCATAGGCTCTATCGGCCCCACAACCAGCGGCCGTATGGACCTTTTCGCAACCCGCCTTATGGCCGAGGGTCTTGTAGCCATGATAGGCAAGGGCTTGCGGGGCGATGCCGTAAAGCAGGCCATTGTGGCCCATGGCGGCGTATATTTTGCGGGTGTTGGCGGCATAGCGGCATTAATGAGCAGATGTGTAAAAAAAGTTGATATCGTGGCCTTTGAAGACCTTGGTACGGAA